>OOCC01000026.1_pt1 | contig 72106 bp, 68 predicted proteins | sample 1670971 | NCBI WGS metagenome assembly OOCC01 (sample SAMN06348109, study PRJEB24527) | human gut metagenome | biome: human gut; feature: ankylosing spondylitis patient; material: feces | host: Homo sapiens | place: China | collected 2015-10
AGCATATTTATGCTAAATTTCGTTAACCGTATTCATTTTTATTATTATAGTTCATATTTCATCTGCTGTATAAACGTTAATCTGATCTAAGTAACCAATAATACGTTCATCCCAAATAACTGGTGCTACTTTAGCTAACTGCTCCTGAAGTAACTGCCAAATATCAGGTAAATCCCTCTTTATGAAGTAGTCATGACCATTTTCGTCGTTCCAGTTTTTCCACTCATCAGTTGCCTTCCATCGACGCAAAGCTTCAAAATAACGGTCAAACTGTTCATCAGTTAATTCCACTATCATACTTTCATACCAATTTTCATAATCAAAAGGTATTCCAAAAAACGCTTCTATATCAAATTTACACTTCTTCATTGTAATCAACGTTTAATTCCACAAAGACATTATCAATACTGATACCTTCAGGGATAGCTTCTGTTTAAAACCTCCCATAATTTCAAAGTATGCCTATGAATTATTCCTTGTCTCTTAAATGGATAATCATTTCGACTTATGCCAAACCAATTAATACCTAATACCACAATGGTATCTATAAAGGGCTTCTCGGTTTGCATCCAGAAATTCTGCAACCTTGTTGTTTTCAATCTTGATTTCAACAAGTTCACGGATCAGACCTCCAAACTCAGACCAGTAACAGCAACTGACATAATACTTATCCTCATATCGAGTAACTTTAGGAGTCACATCACAAGCCAAGGCTTCCTCGGGAAGGCCATTAACGTCAGCAAATTCATTGGTCGGTTTAGGAGGACGTTCACGACTTGTTCTTCTCGCTCGGATTTTGATATTTAAAAGATCATCTTTGGAGAAAACACAGAACCTCCGATCATAATACCCATGCCAATGCATTGGAAGATAGTGCCACAGCTTACTTATTAAATACACCTGTAAAGCCCCCAATAGTGAGTCATCAACAATCATGAAATCCAAAAACTTTTTGCTTAAGTTTCCATTTGGTTCCTTGATATTGATGTAAGTACGTCCACCAATTCCGCTACCATCAGGATACTCGAGTTCCAAACTATAGTCTTCCAATAATTTTATTTTGTCTAACACACCAAATATCTTTTCTTGGTCAGTAGGGATTCTTTTACCAACAACCATCATTTGCAATTCTTCCGGAATTCTATGCTTGTCAAAATTTATACTCAGCAAATTTCTGCCAATCTGCTCGATTACAGTTGCATCCACCAAAGAATCATGGCATTCTTTGAAATTTTCAACAGCCTGTTTTTTCTTTACTTGCTCTTTTTCCATTTCCCGTTCTCGTTCCTCTTTCTTTAATGCATCTGTCTTTCCTTTCCTATCCCAAATGCAAGAAATGGGAATGCACAAAAGCATAACCAAAAATAAGATTGGGGCAAAAGTAATTACAAAAAGACTGAGCTTCCAGTTATCGCGGCGAAATAATTTATCTTTCTCCGTGAAATGAATATATAGAAGGTATAATAGCACTATGATCCATGCTATTCCATATATAATAACTACAAGTTCCATTGTTCCATCCAAACTTAAAATTTAACTTATATGATAATGACATCATATCATTTCATCAGCACCTTCCAAAAGCTGATGGGTAAATACACATTCTCCAAGTAAGCTGCATCCACAAACATAGGAGCAATCTCTTCTGGAGTATATCCAGCGATACCGCAGCCAACAGGAGTTACCAGAAACTTTAGTTCAGGATGCTCCCTGGCATATTGCGTAAATCTCATGATGGCAAGCTTTGTATTATGCTCACCCTCCATCGTGGGAATCGAGTACGACTGACCTTGCAATCCTTCACCATTCCCCCATTCTGCACCAAACTCATTGTAGGCCACACGAGCAGCACCAGCATGGTGCATACCCAGCGCATTGCTTCCAAACACGAAGATCTCGTTTGGTGCCAAGCTGTAAATCACAGATGGGATGATACGTGTAGGCAATGTTCCTGTTCTGCCTCCTGTCATCCAATAACGCTCTTCATCTGTGTAGATGTTCGTCTTTTCCATCGTTCTTATAATTTTGTTTATACCACGACCTAAAGGTCTAACTGTTACAATCTGGATGCAAAAGTAGAAAGCCATTATGCAATCTATCTGCACTCTCAGAAAAAAGACGCCCTTCACATGCAAAAAAAGTGCAAACCGAACGGAATGGAGCTTGCTCCGATTGCTGAGATGCAGCCTTTTTTCTACAAAAATACAATATTTTTTCGAATAACATGACGAAAACATCAATTTATTTGCTTTAGGAGTGTTATTTTTATGAAAAATGTCTGTTTTTCGAAGAAAAAACCTTATTTTTGCATATTGATAATATATAAAAACAAGAAATATGGAGAAACAACCTCTAAATCGGATTAAGGTGATGCTTGCAGAACGCATGCTAACCAACAAGCAACTGGCTGAGATGCTCGGAAAGGATCCTGCTACAATATCAAAGTGGGTCACCAATACATCACAACCAACTTTAGAGAATTTGATTGAGATAGCTCGCTGTCTCAAATGCGACATGAACGACCTTGTCAGACTGGACGATGTCGTTACTATAAAAACAGATAAATAAGCTAATTAAGAAAAGACTCTATGCCAACAAACAAGAATGCGCAACTGCGCTACCGGATACTGGACAGATGCTTTAGCGACTTTCATAGAACATATAGTATTGAGGACCTCCTTGACACGGTCAATGAGTCCCTCATGGATCTCTATGGCTCGCAGGTCAGCATCCGACAGATACGTGAAGACATCAAATACATGAGAGATAGAGTCACCTACAATGCCCCTATCGAGACATATCCTTTCGATGGAAGGAAAAGTTACTACCGTTATTCAGACCCAAGCTTCTCCATCTTTAATAATGAGTTGACAGCCGAAGAAATAAAGTCTCTTCGCTCCACTATTGATATACTAAGCCGTTTTCGTGGTGTGCCGAGTAACGCATGGTTGGAAGATGTTATCTCAAATCTCGAATTCCGTTTTGGTGTCAAGCCCAATACAGAGAATATCGTATCTTTTGACCACAATGATCTGCTGAAGGGAACAGAGTTCTTGGGAGAACTGATAGAATCCGCTTTGAATCATCAGCCTTTGAATTTGCTCTATCGCACTTTCGCTGGCAATGAAAGAACTGCCATCCTTCATCCTTACCATATCAAGCAATTCAATAACCGCTGGTTCCTCATTGGATTGCAGGAAGGTAGTCATGGCAATTACATCACCAACAAAGCGCTCGACCGTATCGTGAAGTTTTCACGTGCCAATGTGCCGTTTATTCCCAATAAGGAGATAGACTTCAATGAGTATTTCAAGGACATCGTTGGAGTAACATTACCCGAAGACCATCCAGTTGCAGAGGAAGTACTGTTGAAGTTTGACGAAGCTCGTTTCCCTTATGTGGTGAACAAGCCAATACATCCTTCACAGGAGGTTGAAGACGAAGAACAGCGCATTATTAAACTCACGGTTCGTCCCAACAAGGAACTTGAAGCACGCATCTTTTCATACGGAAATCAGGTTGAAGTACTCAAACCAGAGTGGTTGAGACGGCAAATTGCTGAGAAAATTGAGAATTTATTGAAAAAATATTCAACAGTGCAGAAAGACTGCAACATAGAATGATAATTTTGCAATTAAATTATAAACAATGATAAATGACGCAGACATAAGTGAGAACCAACTCCTCCACAGCTACGGAGAGAAGGTTTGTATGAATCTTCTGAAAGATCATACCACCCAGCAGAATATCTACTGGGCTACGGATTCGTATGCTGACTACGGAGAGGATTTTACTTTCTTTGCACCTATCACGCTCGACAAGATCACATCCTATGCCTCAAAAGAAGGCAAGGTGATTACGAAGGAGCAATACAATGTATTGGTCAAAAAGTATCCTGAAGAGAAAGACAATTACCAGGAGATTATCCGACCACGTGCCGTGAAGTCGAAAGAAGAACAGACGCAACGTGCCAAGGATAAGGCAGAGGTGTTTACTCCTGCATGGATTTGCAATGCACAGAACAATCTCATAGATGAAGAATGGTTCGGCAGAAAAGAAAGACTCTTCAATTCGCCCGACCCTAAGAACCCTCAGAAGTGGATTAACAATGAGGAGAAAATTGAGTTTCCTGAAGGTAAGACCTGGAAAGACTACGTGGCAGATACCCGTTTGGAAATTACCTGTGGTGAAGCTCCATACCTCTGTAATAGATATGATGCCGTTACCGGTGAATATAACGAGAATGTGAAATATCGCATAGGAATGCTCGACCGTAAACTCCGAATCGTTTCCGAGAATACGAAGGACTCCAAGGATTGGATTCTTTGGGCTAAGATCGCTCTCCGTGCAACTTACGGTTTCGAATGGCAAGGCGATAACCTTCTACTTGCCAGAGAAGCTCTCTTCTTTACATTCGAAGAGCATTATATCGCTCGGTTTGGTGAAAAGAAGTTCAACCAAAATAAGATGCGTATGATGCCAGGTGCTGCTTACATCATCTCCTGGAACGTGTGGCAAATGGATGGACTGACATACGGACTTCCAGGGCATACGCCTAAGGAGTTGTCTTCAGAAGAGAAAATACGGATTATTCAAGACTTTGAAAAGAAAAAGTCTGATTTGGGAATATTCAGAACTCCAGAAGCCGAGAAAAAATTGGATGCTGAGAGAGATGGATTAATCCACAAAGAATATCCATCCTTCGAGCGGTTCTGCCGAATAAAAGACTTCATTAAAGGTATCAACCTTCAGAAGTCAACGCTGAGAAATATAGACTTTCACGACAAGTCGGCTATCAAACAGACCTTCGAGTCGTTAGTAAACAACGAATAATAACAAATAACAAACATAATTATGGCAACGTACTCAACCCTTGAAGAAATAAAGACCGGCATGCAGGATGACCTGTTTGCCGACGACCTTATCACTCTTCGTTCTGAGCAAAGGGACGCAATCGACCAAGCGAAGGAGCGTTTCTGTAAAAGAAGTGGAAGACGTGGTGAATACCAGTATGAAGTTCTTCCAGAATATCGACAGTTCCTCTGGAATGCCAAGATGCGTTTCGGCAAGACCATCTGTGCCATGCAGCTTATGCGCGAACTGGATGTGAAGCGCACCCTTATCATCACCCACCGCCCTGTAGTAGGAGAAAGTTGGCTCCAAGCCTTCAAACAGGTTGTGGGCAGCAAAAGTTCTGAGCCTAAGGTAAAAGGCAACAGCGACATCCACAAAACCTATGGTTTCGGTATGCGTTCGGATGATGAGAGTGAGACTGTAGGTAACTACTATGATTTAGAAAGCTTTGTCGAGACTCCAGGCAATCATTATGCCTTCTTCGTTTCCATGCAATATATTCGTCTCTCGGAACTTGTTAATAGTAAGACTCAGGCAAAAAATGCAGGTGTTGGCAACACAACTTCCGCATCGAACGAGAAGCTGAAAGCTGACATTCTGAAAACCGACTGGGATTTAATTATTATTGACGAGGCTCACGAGGGAACTCTTACCTCATTGGGCAAAGGTGTCATCCAGGACTTTCTGAAGAAAGAGAAAACCAAGATGCTCTATCTCTCTGGAACTCCTTTCAATCTCTATGAGGATTTCAATGGGGATGAAATCTACACCTGGGACTATATTGCCGAACAAACAGCCAAGCATAACTGGAACTTGGAACGTCCCAACGAGAAGAATCCATACGCCGAACTGCCGAAGATGAATATCTTCACCTACGACATAACCAAGAATATCGATAATATCCTGGATCAGACTGGTGTATTCTCGTTTCCAGAGTTCTTCCGTACATGGACTGGCAATCCTAAAGCCGACAAAGCATCTATGCCAGAGGGTGCTAAAGGTCGTTTTGTGCATGAACCGGAAGTATCAGAGTTCTTGAATTTACTCAGCATGAAGGATGACGAGAATAATTTCCCATTCTCTAAACCTGAATATCGCCAGATGTTCCGTCATACACTTTGGGTGGTTTCTCATGTCAACGAAGCTGCTGCTTTGGAGCAACTGCTGAAAGAACACAAGATTTTCCGTCACTTCGATGTAGTGAATGTTGCAGGTAGAAGCGAAACTGACGAGCAGAATGAGAATGCGCTCGATAAGGTGCTTAAAGCGATTGGCGACAATCCTGAGAAGACTTCTACCATTACCATATCCTGTGGTCGCCTGACTACAGGCGTTACTGTTGCGCCTTGGACTGCCGTGTTCTATCTGAAAGGTGGCGATCGTGCTGCCACATACATGCAGACCATCTTCCGTGTGCAGTCTCCATACAAGACTCCTGATGGTAAGATCAAGAAAGAATGTTATGTATTCGACTTTGCGCCCGACCGCACCTTGAAGATTGTGGCTGAAACTGCTAAGTTCTCTTCTATGGCTACAGCCAAAGAGAAGAAAAAACAGGAAGGTGATGAAGAGAAGACACAAGAAATGCGTGACAAGGAGACTGTTCGTGACTTTATCGAGCTTTGTCCTGTCCTTTCTATGGATGGAGGCAAGATGAGCCCTATGGATGTCAACGACATCTACAAGCAGTTGGAGAACGTCTTTATCGACCGGCTGGTGCGCAAGGGCTTTGACGATCCATGCCTCTATAACCAGGATGAACTGAATAAGGTGAATCCGGACATCATCAATCATATTGGTGAGAATGGTGGCAAGGCTCCTGACGAGAAGCGTAAGGATGCTAAAGATACCGTTGATTTGAGCCACATGACTGATGAACAGCGTGCCGAATGGGAGGAAAAGATTCGCCAGAAGAAAGCTGAAGCCAAGAAGAAAGCAGAGGAAAAGCTGAAGAAGGATGAGGAGTTTAAGGCGCAATGGGAAGCCATGTCTGATGAAGAGCGTGAGGATTGGCTGAAGGCAGAAGCTGAGCGTATTGCCCGTCGTGAGAAGGCAAAGGAAGAGCGTGAGGAATTCAAGAAACGTATGACCAATATCCGTGGTATTGCGCTCCGTATTCCTTTGCTGATGTATGGCGGTGCTGATGCCGGTGACCCAAAGGACGAACTGACTGTTGACAACTTCACCCGAAAGATTAAGGATGAGTCTTGGACTGAGTTTATGCCGAAGGGAATCTCGAAGGAAGATTTCAACAAAATTCGTAAGTGCTTCAATGCTACCCGTTTCGAGGAAGCGGGTAAGAAATATCGTGCCCTTACCCGTGAGGCTGACTTTATGCATATAGATGAGCGCATCCGTCAGATTACGGAGATTTTCTCTTATTTCCGCAATCCAGATAAGGAGACAGTGCTTACTCCATGGCGTGTAGTGAATATGCACATGAGTGACACGATTGGTGGTTGGTGCTGGTATGACGAAAGTTTTGACGAAAAGACTGGAATGCTCAGCACTCCTCGTTATGTTGACCAGGGCGATGTCACTCGCCAACTCTTTGATAATGTTGACCTTGCAGGAGAGGTTCAGACAAAGATATTGGAGATCAATTCAAAGACTGGTCTCTACCCTCTTTACGTAACCTACTCTCTCTTCCGTCGCCGCTTGGAAGAATATATCAAGGCGGAATGCATCGAAAAGGAGACGGTCAGTGTGCAGGAAGAACAAGTGGTTTGGGATGATATAGTGGAGAACAATATGTATGTTATCTGCAATACTCCTATGGCTAAGGGAATTACTCACCGCACCCTCTTTGGTTTCCGCCAGGTTGATCAAAAAGCGAATATCAAAAACGTACAATTAATCGAACGTGCTTCTAAAGACCAGGAAGGACTCGTAAAAGAACTGAAGTCAGTTGGTTTCTGGAAGGGCAATTCAAGTAAGCAAGAAATGAAATTTAATGCTGTAGTGGGAAATCCGCCGTATCAGATTATGGATGGTGGTGGAACAGGAAGTAGTGCTACTCCTATTTATAATAAATTTGTAGATTTGGCCAAATTACTTAACCCTAATAATGTGTCTATGATTATACCAGCAAAATGGTATACAGGAGGTAAAGGGCTTGATGAGTTTAGGGCAAATATGCTTAATGATAAACAACTCATAAAGTTATTTGACTACGAGGATTCAAGAGATTGTTTCCCTACTGTAGATATTGCAGGTGGGGTTTGTTATTTCTTATGGAACAAAGGATCTGATAACAAATGTGTAGTAACAAGCATTCTTGGTAGTTTCCGTAATGAAAGTACTAGATATCTTAACGAACATGATACATTTATAAGAAACCAAAAGGTTCTTGATATTATCAATAAGGTTAAGTCTCAAACCTTTACAGGCTTCTTATCCCAAACGGTTTACGTGAGTAAACCGTTTGGGATAAGAAGCTTCCAGCGCGGTTTCCCGGCGAAGCCGGGTCGAAATATTTCACTTTTCGGCAGCGATGGAATCACCTACATGGAAGAGAAGGATGTGCCACAAAACAAAGAAATAGTAGACAAGTGGAAAGTTATCATGTCAAAAGCTTCAGCTGAACATGCAGGACAAACAGATGCAAATGGACGCAAAAGAATCGTTTCAAGACTTGAAGTCTTACCACCTTATACTATATGTACAGAATCATATCTTCTATTAGATATATTCGATAATGAGGAAGAAGCACAGAATCTAAAAAAGTACATTCGTACTTGTTTTACAAGATTTCTACTAGCTTCTATTCTAATTACTCAAAACATCGTTAGGGATAAATTTAAATTCGTACCTATTCAAAATTATAAAAACAACAGCGACATCGACTGGAGCCAAAGCATTCCAGACATCGACCGCCAGCTCTATACTAAGTACAATCTCTCCGACGATGAAATTGCCTTTATCGAGAAGATGATTAAGCCGATGGACTAATTCCTTCTCGAGTGATTCTTCAAGAATAAAGGTATCAAAACAAAGTAGATTATGCCAAAGAAAGAATATACTTCTTTACCGATAAACTATCCTGTATGTGAGCATAGTAGCTGCCCTATGGCAGCTACCTGCTTACATCAGGTAGCCTACTCCATGATGATGGAGCAGAATGCAGAGTATCTGCGTCTGATTAATCCCACCAGATGCAGCAAGGACGAGGCATGTACATACTATCGGGATAAGAAACCGGTGATATTCGCCAGAGGATTCACCAACTTCCAAAAGCGGATGTACCCACAGCAGTATGACCAGTTCATGACTACCCTCATCCTCCACTTCGGGCGCAACCAATATTTCAAGCGCAGACGTGGTGACATTCTTCTTCCACCAGAGGAGCAAGAAGTGATAAGACTGATGCTTGAAAAGGTAGGAGCAGACTCCAAAATGGACTTCGATAAATACGAGGAACACATCAATTGGAGTGCCTGATTCATGCCATCAAAGTACCTTCTCAGTACTACATAAGTGTTACTCCGGTGTCTGTTACTTGATACTCCAGTATCACCTAAGATAAACTCCAGTACCAGTTAAGCGGTACGAAAAACGGTACTAAGCGTAATTGAAAGAGGAAAAAAGTTAAACCATAACATAAATAAGACAATATGACATCAAACGATATAAACGATATGATGCTCTATGGTGAGCGCATAAACATAGAATATAAGGAAGCTACAAACGAGCTTCCAAAGTCGGTATGGGAAACCTATTCTTCCTTTGCCAACACTATTGGCGGAACTATTATACTTGGTATCAAGGAACGCCGAAACCATACAATTGAGCAAGGACGTTTTGAAGTGACAGGAGTTAACGATACCGACAAAATCCTAAAATCATTTTGGGACACTATTAATAGTGATAAGGTAAGTCGTAATATTCTCATGGAGGACAATGTGGAATGTATTGACTATAATGGCAAAAACATTATAGCCATACACGTACCAATGGCAAACTATACCATGCGTCCTATCTACATCAATAAGAACCTGATAGGAGGCTCGTATAAGCGCAACTTTGAAGGAGACTATCATTGCACAGATGAAGAAGTTAAATCAATGTTGCGTGATGCCAATGAAAATGGCAACGATGGTACATTGGTAGAAAATTATGACTTAAATGACATAGACATGCCTACCCTACATGCCTATCGTAACCGCTTTGAAGTGAGAAATGTGGATCATGCTTTCAACCAACTTGACGACAAAGAGTTTCTGAGAAATATGGGAGGATATGTTTTTGATAGAAACACGCATCGCGAGGGATTAACCGTTGCCGGACTCATGATGTTCGGCAAAGGACTTCCTGTGCGTGACCGCTTCGACAACATACGTATGGATTATATAGACAAGACCAACTTAGAAACAGATAGCCGTTGGAGCGACCGATTGACATATGATGGTACATGGGAAAACAACCTTTTCAACTTCTTTATGCGAGTTATTGCCAAGCTCACACAAGATTTGAAACGTCCATTCAAACTCGAAGGTATGGAGCGTATCGATGACACGCCTATACATAAAGCTGTACGTGAAGCTCTGACCAACATGATTATCCACGCTGATCTACTCATCACTGGAGTACTGAAAATAGAGAAGTACGAGAAAGAATTTCTCTTCTCTAATCCAGGCTCGCTAAAACTGCCAATGGAGGACATCATGCATGGTGGTAATTCTAAAGCAAGAAATCCACGAATACAAAAATATGCTACGTATGATTGGCTATGGCGAAAACATCGGTAGTGGCTATCCAACTATATTAAAGACATGGAAGGAACAAAACTGGCGCAAACCGATCTTGATAGATCGAACAGAATTGCGTCAGGTAGATCTCACATTGCCTATGGTAAGTCTTCTTCCTGCATCAACTTTAGCAGAAATGAAAGCTTATTATGGCGAAGAAACATACAATAGCTTTACTGCCAATGAGCAACAAGTAATGGCATACGTTTGGAATGGTGATAGTGTAAGCAATATGGAGCTGCAGCAAATGCTTGGAATGAACTCTTTGGAAATAGGCAAGTTACTGCACAATATGGTTGATAAAAACCTGCTTAACCAAGAAAGCAAAAACCGCTGGACCACATATAATATAAATAAAGAAATCACTCCTGAAAACGGATGTGAGGTAAAGAGTGAGGTAAAGAATGGGAAATGTGAGGTTAAGAATGAGGAATGTGAGGTTAAGAATGAAGGAAGTGAGGTTAAAAATGGGAAAAGTGAGGTTAAGAATGGGAAAAGTGAGGTTAAGAATGAGGAATGTGAGGTTAAGAATGAGGAATGTGAGGTTAAGAGTGGAAAAAGGACTCTTGCAAACTCAGAAAATGACGTATTGAACCTTATCAAACAAAATGCTCATATTACGTATGCTGAAATAGGTGAAACATTGGCTTTAGGTGAAACCTCTGTTTACAAAATACTTAAACACCTGAGACAAAAGAATCTTATCCATAGAAAAGGTGGTAGAGTATTTGGTTATTGGGTAGTAAATAATAGTGAGAGTTTCGAAAAATAGAATGAGGGCAATGAAACAAGTGATACCTACACCAGCATCCATCCGCAAGGCTTACGTGGAAGAATATCTGAAACGCAGGCCCGATGCAGAGGAGTTCGCCCGATTCACCGAATCGGAACTGGCTGACTTCATACGAAAGCATGAGTCGCCAAACTTTGAAAGCGTCTATACACAGCTCGACCATAACTACTATGACCGAGTACGCCATGACATGGCCATAGACGGACAGATGAGAACAGAAGACAATGCTGCTGACAACAGGTATTCCTTACATCTGAAAACATGGTCAGGGTTCCTGGAATCAAAAGCATTCCGCAATCTCTTTAAAACAAAGATTGCCATAGAGGATTTGTCATCTGATGCGGAATTATCAGCACCCTCTACTCCATCATTCCGTGAAGAAACCGAAGGTGAACGGAAGCATATTCTGAAAGAGATGGATGTGATAAGGCGCAATCCACAGCTCCGCCAGTTGTGCCTTGACAAGTATGGCTATCAATGCCAATGCTGCGGAATGGATTTTGAGGAAACATACGGCAAAAAACTGGGTGCCAACTTCATGGAAGTGCATCATATAAGGATGATCTCTACTTACGAGACAGATGGCGTACCCAAGGACTTCCTGGAGAATCTGGTTCCGCTATGCAGCAACTGCCACAGTATGATTCATCATATCAAGGATTCGGAACATCCGTTAAGGGATTTGCGTGAAGCATACCGAGGCATCAAGAAAGAAATTAAAATATGGAAACAAGACTAAGCAAGAAGCTTGCAGACAAAATAGCATCCCTGGACATCAGTCATCCATACGTATGGAAGCTGAGATTGTCGGAGGCAGATTTCAATGAACTTGAAGTCTGCCTAAGCGCTATTATGTCTGATTGTGGAGTAGCAGCGTTGGCAAAGCCCGAAAATGCCACATCAACCATTGTCTATATGGCAGAATGGTATAAGCGCAAATACCAAAGTGGCAACAGGAACCAACTAATAGAGAATCTGGATCTTGAAACACTCTGGACCAACTCAGGCATCAGCAAGAAACGCTATCTATATCAGGATGATAGCGGACAGAAGCGATGGCTCTACTCCATCTATGTGCTTGGTGGTCTTGCCATACAGCATGAGCTGAACCGTCATGACAAGATGAAGTTCCTGAAGGGACTTTGCCGTATCTATCATGGCGAGAACTATACCTTGGAAAATCTGGATGAAGCATCAAGAGCTGCAGCTTTCAGAGAGAGCATCAGGCGCCAGCACTCCCTTTATGAATACATGAAGGAGATTCTGAACGGAGAAATGCCCTTCCATGAAGACGATCTGAAGGATGCAGCATCTGACGTGAACCGATTTGTGGCAACCATCAAGGCTGCCAACGATGAGATATTGAAGGTGAAATTCCGTTTTGAATGGCAAGTAATATTCTCGCCAGACTATACTTATATGACACGCCGACTAAACCTTTGGCTGAAGCCAGAGGAGGTTGGTGGAGGTCTGCACCAGTATCTGCGTTACGATCGTGTGCATCTCTGGGGCGTGCCTAACCCAGAGAAACAATTACACCTATTTATATATATAAGGTTCAAAAGAGGCGATGAGGTGATAGAACCATCGACCATGGATAATCCTATCATCACCTATCTCAACCACAGCGTGAACGACTTCGTTGCCTTTGGCGTAGAAAAAGGAGTACAGATCAAAAACATCCCTACATCACGATTTGATAAGATAGAAATCGTGGTGAAGGATGATGAAGGTAATGAATATCTGGCTCAAACACAGAATACAACAGAATACATCCAACTCTGGCGACAGGGAGACTATGGGGAGGCATGGACTTCTACCCAGAACACTCAGAAGGAAACGGCTCTGCTGTTTTCATACCGCTGCAAGCTGAAGGATGAGACCATTGCCGAAAATGTGTATCGCAAGCGATTCCGTGATCAGAAGTTTGGTACTACCGAGACATGGAATTGGATTTACATCTATGATTGCGTCAGTTTCCTGGATGAACAAGGAAAAGAGATCAACCTATATAACCGCATAGGTTATGACCAGGTTACTACAAGGCTTTATACCGACACCATCCGATATGTAGGAGGCGGAAAGGTGAAGCATTATTATATAAACGACCCAAACATCAGCGACGAATATGAGGTAGATGAACTGCCGCTGATATTTGGATGGGAAGATGTGATAGTTCGTCACTTTGCTACCAAGGACGATATTCTCCATGCTCAGCCAGAGGAGGAAACCGAGGCTGAGATGATTGAATATAAACAAGAAAACGGCAGATATACCGAATGGACAAAGCTGAATGAACCTCCGTATGGTGAGGTGACATTAAGGGTAACTGTAAAAGGAAAGCCTTTATTGTTTACTGTAGTTTATCTGCCAAGATTAGAGAAAGCATCGCCTATCAAGCGAGACTTCGAGTCAACGCTCATCAGATACAAGAATGTAGATGGAACAGAGGCTGAACTTCAAGATGAAATCCCGAAGGATGGAAATCCTCTCTCCCCTACACTACCAGTCAGGTACGGAGAAGATGAAAGCTACTATGAAGTAGATGTCTATCGACCAACCCTATTGAAAGAGGTCATGCTTGATGGCAAGATTATCGAGTATCTGAATGATGAAGAAACGCTCAATCTTCCATACATCTTCAAAGACAGGGTTCAGCTGAATGACTTCAGCGAGAAAGGTTTTCAGGCATACGAATGCAGGAATCTGCGTAGTATTTATTCGCAGGACTTCATCAATATCTCTGGTAATCCATCGGTAGGTGAAGCTGCATTGAATGCCTGGCGAAATGACAATCACTATGTAGGAAAGCTACTCGATGTCATGGCTCCAGAAAGTCTGGTAGTATGTTTCGGCAATGATCAGGAGCACAGTTCATGGAAAGGTGAACAAGCTCTATACTGGAATTATGACGAGCAGTCTGAACCTGAGCCTATCAATCCGGATGAAGATGCAGACTCAAAGAATATGGGTGTGATATTTCAAAACATCAGTAAGACAGAAAATCTGCAATGTAACCTGGGAATGGATATCGACAATGATCCATGGGCATGGGACGACATCGAGGAATCAGTTACGGAATCCCTCCTGAAATGTTTCGAAGTGGCAAATCATTATGGAACATACTTCTTCCTGATGAAGCCATTGAGAGATATGGACAAGGACAAGATTGTGTCGGAAATATATGAGCCTTTACTCGAAAAGAGAAACGGCACATTAACGCCAGAAGACAAACAGGGACTGCTCCGCTTTGCCGAAGAGTCAGGATTTGACTGGCAAGAGTTTAATATACACATAGATAACGAAATATAGACAAGAAATATAATAAGATTATGAACTTCTCTGAACTATATAACAACAATAGAACAGCGGTGGAAAGAGCCCTCGTTGCGATGTGGTGCGGTGAGTCGAACAACGACAGTCAGCGCTCATACATCAAGCAGATGAAGACTCTTATCGGCAATCTATTTGCGCCTGAAAATGCCGTGCCTGTAGTTCAATGCATGAACTCATATATCCCAGTTGCCCCTGAGAAAACTGAGGAAGCCAAGGCTTTGGTGGGTAAACTGTGGAACTTTAAATATTCTCCATACGAGCACCAGTATAAATGCTGGGATGTATTGCTCAGACAAAGAACGGCAGACGATAAGCCAAAATCGATTGTCGTGACTACGGGTACAGGATCTGGTAAGACGGAGTGCTTTATGATGCCATTGATTCATGACCTCTCACAAAACGCACTGCCAAATGAGATACAGGCTCTCTTTCTCTATCCTCTCAACGCCTTGATGGAAGATCAGAAGGAACGTCTGGAAGAACTTCTGACGGTTGCCGAATCTTCTACCGGCACTTGCCTGACCTACACTGTATATAATGGTGATCTGCCAGAAATGGAACCAAAGAATACAGACAAGTCGGATGATGCAGAGAAAATGCGCCGTCGCATAGAGCATGTGACTGGAGGCAAATATGAATGGGTAAAGGAAGATCCTGACGGGCAAGGACATTACGAGCTGAAGAACTCGAAATATCCTCACATGGTCTATACCCGTAAGGATGTTCGCAACAACCCTCCTCATATTGTATTGACCAACCCTACTATGCTGGAATACATCTTGCTGAGAGGAGCCGATGCAAAGTTGATTGTTGCAGGAAAGCATAGTCTTCGCTGGGTTGCTATCGACGAGACTCACTCTTATACTGGAGCAGGCGCAGCAGAACTTGCCATGCTTCTTCGCCGAGTGCTTCTCGCCTTCAAGGTGGATGCAAAGAATGTGCGTTTTGCAACATCATCTGCTACCTTCGGAAATGGTGAGGACAAAGAGAAGGATGAAAGAGAACTGAAGGAGTTTATTGCCGGTATCACTGGCGTAAGAGCTGACCAGGTGGAAGCTATTGGAGGTAAGCGTATCGGAGAAACTGAAATTCCAAAGGGTGAAGACGAAGAGCGTTGGAGAAAGATATTCAAGGCTGACTATATCTCTCTGGATGAACTATATCCAGAGAAAGCATCTATCAGCCAGAAACTGCAATGGCTCGACGAGATGTGTCAGCGTGAAGAAGACCGCTGCAAGGAAGAAGGACTGAAGATGCCTGTATGTAAATTGAAGGTACACTACTTCTATCGTGTCCCTAACAACGGTCTCTTTGTCCGCTTGAATGAGTTTGCAGATGGGTCTTTCAAGATATATACAGAAAACGCAATCGGAAAGAAGATTGGTGAAGATTCTCTGTCATTGACTCCTATCGAGGAAGCTCCGTTGCTGGAACTCAGCCGATGCAAGCATTGCGGCGAGTATGTAGCACTGGCTTCTGTCAATACCGAGGATTGGACTTACGAGGCAATCGCAACTGATGATAGTGATATGTTCGACCTCGATATGGCAGAAAGCAATGACAACTCAACGAAGAAGTATGCCATCTTCGGACTCTCTAATGAAAAGAACATGAAGGGAGACGGCAACGTGAAATTCCGTTTGGTTCCTGGAGGCAAACTTCAACCATTAACACCTGCCGATGAAAAAGAAACAGGAAGTTGGCATGTTGTTGGAAACATTCAGGGATGCTGTCCATACTGCAATGCCAAACAGACCAAGAACCACAATACAGACCAGGATGTAGAAGGTGATGCAAATGGCAATATGGAAGACAACCGTCTGCAGAAGTTCCGTCTCTCTGCCGACTTCATCTCACGCATGATGGCTCCTAGCATCCTTGACCAGTTGGATAAAGGCGATTCAAAGACAGGCGGCATCGTGCTTCATGATGGTCAGCAATATATCAGTTTTGTGGATAGCCGTCAGGCTGCAGCAAAGGCAACCTTGAAACAGAATCTGGAACAGGAACGCATGTGGTTCAACAGTACCATATACCATGAACTGTGTCGCAGGAAGGCAAATGGACTGACAAAGGAGGCTGCTATGGCACAAATCTTAGCAGCTGTTCAAGCAGATCCTATGTCTATGATGAAATATACACCAATGATGGCTAATCTCCAGTCGCCTGACCCTAAGGTGGTTCAGAAGCAGCTGGACGAGATGTCGTGCAAGTATATGACCTGGTCAGAGATAGCAGAACTTCTGAAAAAAGATCCATACTGTCCGGTGTTTGCATCCGTATTCGTGAAGCGTTCGGGTGATAGCGATGAGGTGGAAGACGGACTTCCATCTGATGAAATCATTGACAAGTATATCCAGAGTATCATGGTGATGTATTTGGCACATCGTCCTGCATCGGCAGCATCTCCGGAAACATTGGGTCTGTTTGAAACATGCTATCCTCAACTGGATAAAATCAAGTTGCCAAAGGCTGTAGAAGACTTCAATGATTTGCTGGACAACCCAGCTAACCAGATTACAGAAGAGGACTGGAGAAACCTGATGCAGGTTTATCTCGACTATACGGTACGAAGCAACCAGTCTTTCTATCTTCGCATTCCAGGAAATGACAAGATAGACATCTTCTCAACGGTACGTTTTGCTACAGAGAAGCCTCGCCGTCGTCCATTTAACAAACCTAAACTGGAAGAAGGCAAGGTATCAACTGCCCGTATTGTGCGTTATCTCTGTGCGCTGATTGCCCGTGATGACAACACATTGACCATGAATGATGCCCAGCGACAGTATTTCCATGAGATTTCTGCTGTGATAGATTCTCTTTGGGAAACTCTGACTGGCGATGAATATAAGATATTGCAGGTGGGTCAGCGTCTGGATGAGTCGGGACACTTTGTCAATGAAAAAGACAATGCGCCTCGTTTCAATCTCAATGACCTGTGCTTCAAGCTCTATGATGACGTTTATCTCTGCGATACAAAAGCAGACGGTAATCGTCATGTGGTCTGCCTGCGCCCTATCGGAAACAATTTCAAGCGTTTCTCTCCATATCTGGAGGGTACTACTCCAGTGGAATTACGTGAGGATTTGCATGAACATTGGGAGGCATTCCCATACTATAAGGGTTCAGCAAAGGAAGGAGACAAGAAGACTATAGAATCCTGGGCTAAGACGCATAGAGCCTTACTTTGGAACCATAACATTTGGGGAACAGATGGTGTATTCTCAGACCGTCTGGAGGATATTCATGTATTCCCAAATCTCTTTGTACAGCAGGAGCATACTGCTCAGGTAGATAAAAGTGTGGCTCGTGGATTGCAGTCAAAGTTCAAGGATCATACCATCAATATCCTTGCCTGCTCTACAACTATGGAGATGGGTGTGGACTTGGGTAACCTGGAGGTAGTATTGCTATCGAGTGTTCCTCCTCTGCCAGCGAACTATAAGCAGCGTGCTGGTCGAAGCGGACGTAACAACAAGGTTCGTAGTGCCTGTATAACCCTTTGTGGTTCAGACGTGATAGGTCTTAGAACATTGAGTAATCCTATAGATAAGATTATCAGCCGACCAGTAAGAGTGCCATCGGTAGATTTGAAGAGTCCTCAGGTGATTCAGCGTCATGTTAACTCATTCCTTGTTCGTGCCTTTGGCGTGTTTACCGAAGGTGCCAATGGTGGTCGTCTGACACAAAAGGTAGCAGACTATTATACCCCATTTGAAGTCAAGGTAATCAACGGCAAGATTGAGTTTGTGAAGGATAATTCAAGTAATGCCGACCCTAACGACCTGCTTGGCGATCCAAAGGGAACAATGTATGAGAAATTCAACATTCTATGTTCCAAGCAACTTGAACCAGAGGTACGTGAGGACTTGATGAAACTTTTGAGTGGTACGGTCTATGATGATCAAATCAATCAGGTGGTCAAGAATGCTCAGGAAATCAACGAGCGTTGCTATTCTGAACTGCGCAACAAACTGATAGACTACAAGACTGCATTTTCGGGAGGTGGTCCTATCACGGACAAATTCCGCATCAAGCTGAAAATGCAGTATATAGAGGTGTTGTATAAGCGATTGTTGAACTTCTGGGCAACCAGTCGTTTCACTCCGAATGCCAATATGCCGGTCAACGTGCTCACGCTCGATTTGAACAGCAATGGCAAGAAAGACTTCTTTACTCCTATGACATCATCCAATCCATCCTACTCATTGCGTGATGCCATCGCCCAGTATGCGCCAGGCAACAGCGTGGCAGTTGATGGTGTGGTATATATCGTTCGTGGTATAGAAATCACCAACATGTATGATGACAACCACAAAACATACAAGACCATCTATCGAAACAGTGACAAGACGGTGATTAATGATTCTACGCTCAGTAATCAAATTAAATGGACGGTAAATGATAACTATGGACTGGAACTGATTCAGCCAGTTGGTTTCATGCCAGATATGAATGAGGACAAGACCCGAATCATGGACAGTAATGTCTATACACGAGTTAGTGCTCAGCTGATTGATGCTGACGACTGGGCAAACAATGTGACGGAACCTCATCTTTTCTCTGTTCGCCCTAATAGTGACTCTGGCAATGCCAAGATTCTCTATTACAACGAAGGTAAGGGATATGGATATTGCTTCTGTCCTAAATGTGGACGTACCGTATTGGAAGAAGATGTTGCAGACAAGGATGAGCCTTTGAAGTTCCCGTATGAGTTTAACAATATAAAGCCTGAAAAGAAGGAAGGAAAGCCAGAGAAGCCAAAATTCCATTTCGCCATCACCGGTAAGGAAATGCGCAAGGCTTGCGGTTGCTCACATGACACAACAAAGGTGAAGCGCAATGTGATTATTGGCGACACAATACAGACCGACTATAGCGAGATTCGTATTCGCCATAAGGGAAAGAACAAATGGATGTCTAACCGTGATGAGGAAGAGAACCTGCTCTTCACATTGGGTATAGCCTTCACTCAGACCTTGGTGGACATTCTGGGCAAAGAACGTGGAGCCGTTGACTTCGCCATCATGCCAAACGGTCATCTCTGTATCTTCGACTGTAATCCAGGAGGAGCTGGCTATGCTAACCAAATGGCTAACATTCAGGTAATGAAGGATGTTATCAAGGCAACGAAGAAACTCCTGATGGAAGCTCGTGAGAAGAAATCAAAGGATATGCTCCTCGACAAGTTTACACTCAGATATGCCAAGTTCGTTGATGTAGATGCTGCTTTGGCTTGGATAGAAGAAGAGGAAGAGGTGGGTGATACCGTTCCTCAAAACATCAAGGATGCGTTCCCTGGTACTTCACCATCACAAACCACATTATACGACTTGGAGAAGGCATTTGCTGCATCCCATCAAGAACTGGTTCTGTTTGCTGACAATGACTATGCCGAATGGGATTATGAGGATAGAGAAAACGGATGGCAACCTCAGTTCATGAATCGTTTTGTGATAAAGAGCCAGACTACGACTTTCTGTCTGATGGAATCGGAACAGACTGCTATGGTGGAACCTGTTGTGGCAATGTGCCGTGAGATCAAAGCATGGGCTAAAGGAAGCGATGTCAAGAAGATGAAGAATCCTTGGGCAAGCAAAGGACTCTACCCTATTGCTTACATTGACGGCAGCCTTTACTTCATGAGTTGCAAGGAACATGCACAACTGAATGCTCAATGGGGCAACGACACCATGTTCTTTGTTCGCACGGATAATCCTATTGCTTCTGCGAAGTCTATGGACTTGTCTTATAAACCATCGGCCATGCTGTTGAAATTGGCAGGTGATGAGTTCAAGGAGATTCATACCTATCAGTTGGGTGAAATTCTCCAGACAAAATCGAATGGTCTCATTGATGAGTTCATTTCCTATGCTAAGCAGAACGGAGGCTGTTTGAAGATTAGCTATCAGGACGAACATCTGAAGAGTATCATGGGTATGATGATTACCATACAGACCGTCTGGTACATAGTGAAACAGATTGGTTCAAACTTTGACATCGAGTTCAAAGTTGAAGCCTACAGAGATGACAAGGGCAATGCCAACAAGATATGCACCAACATGCCATCTTCTGAAGTGCGTGACAAATGGTTGACGAATTTCACAAATGCATGGATAGATGACCTCAAATATGATCAGAACATAGAAGGTCATTTGCTCCCTGTTGTTTCCGTCCCTAAGCGTACCCTCACCCATTGGCGAGTATTGTCAATAACATGTGGTAACAAGAAGCTCTCTATCTATCCAGATGGAGGTTTCATCAACGAGTGGAACATCGCCCGACAGCCAAATGGCGAACGATTTGAAGTAGAAACAATAACCTACGATACAAAGATTTATCTCTATCGTAATAAGGATATTAAATTTGATATAGCAATTGAAAACTGTTAAGATATGAGCAGCGAGAAATTTCATAATACATCTATCACCATCAAAGGTTTGTTGGGGTTGATAGAAGCAAAAGATATAGCAATTCCAGAAATACAAAGACCGTTTGTCTGGAAAAACAGCCAAGTTAGGGACCTTATAGATTCACTCTATAAGGGCTATCCTACTGGATATATAATTCTGTGGAAGAATCCTAATGTAAAATTAAAGGATGGAACTATTTCTTCTGGTAAGAAAGTGATTATAGACGGCCAGCAACGTATAACAGCACTAATGACAGCTATTGCTGCACAAAAAGTGTTTAATAACGAATTCAAAGAAAGCCGTGTTAAGATTGCGTTTAATCCTTTTGCGGCATTAGAGTATGCCAATGGAGACAGTGAGGCAGAAATGTTTGCTGTTCAAACACCAGCTCATATCAAGAGTAAGAATTGGATTCCTGATATATCAGAGATATTCAGTACAAAATTCTCTTCATGGACATTCATACCAAAGTACATAGAGGAAAATCCAGAAATGTCCGGTAATGACTTACAGCAAGTTTTGGATCAATTAAAAAGTGTAGAAACAACTCAAATTGGCGTTATTGAGCTTTCTGAAAAACTTGATATAGATGTAGTTACTGACATATTTATCCGCATTAACTCAAAGGGAACTCCTTTGAGCCAGGGAGATTTTGTCATGTCAAAAATGGCGGCAGATGAACAACATGGAGGTAATACTCTCCGTAAGATTGTTGACTATTTCAGCCATTTGGCTGTTGTTCCGACATATTATGAGTACATCAAAAATAACGATAAAGATTTTGCATCTACCCCATATCTGCAAAAACTTTCATGGCTTGCAGACGACAAGGAAACGGTATATGATCCAGGATGTGACGATGTTATACGTGTTGCTTTTATGCACAAATTGAAAAGAGCCAAACTTGCCAATTTGGTTCAACTTCTTACTGGTCGTGATTTTGAGACACGTGAATTCAAGGAAGAAATTGTTGAAGATACTTTCAATAAAATGTATGAGGGTGTATTGAACGTCATCAGTCAGCACAACTTTACACAATTTATGATTGCCATTAAGTCTGCTGGATTCATATCCAACAAAATGGTTACTTCAAATATGGCACTGGACTTTGCCTATACAATACATTTGTTGCTGCAAGAATCTAATGTGCCTGTTGCAGAAAGAAAAAGAATTGTACAGAAATGGTATGTCTTGTCTGTTCTGACAGGTCGATACAGTAGTTCTCCTGAATCAGCTTTTGCACGTGATATTCGTCAAATAACTGAACAAGGTGTGCCAGCTATGTTGAAAGCAATGGAAGATGCTATATTGTCTGAAAATTTCTGGAATGTTGCAGTTCCACAGAATCTTACAATGACATCTACAAATAATCCAACATATCTAGTATATTTGGCTTCACAAGTTTATTTTAATGACATATCTCTGCTTTCAACAAATATAACTGTTAGAGAGCTTATTAGTCTTGGCGGCGATGTTCATCATGTATTTCCAAAGCAATACTTGATAAACAATCACTATGCAAAGAATCAGTATAATCAAGATGCAAACTATGCTTATCTTGATAGACCAGTCAATGAGTCTATCGGCAAAAAGTCTCCAAAGGAGTACTTTAGTCTTGCATTAGAACAATGCCAAACAAAAGTAGCTGTTTGTGGTTCTATTACAGATGAAGATTTACTTCAGAAGAATCTTGCAATGAATTGCATACCTTCTGACGTATTCAAGATGGACCAAAACGATTATATCCATTTCTTGGAAGTCCGCCGCTTATTAATGGCAAATAAAATTAGAAAGTATTACGAAAGTTTGTAGTACAATATAATTCTTCATTAAAGATTAAGTAAATATATGACACCATCTGAAGATTTACAAAATAGCTGGTTCAATGCACTTCATGAAAGACGTAAAAATGCTCTGGGAGTTTTTAAAGACCCAGAGTACATAAATGTTTTCAATGGAGTAATTGACAAATATTGTGATTCAGCACATTTTATATATGAACTTCTCCAAAATGCTGATGATGCAAAAGCAACAGAAGTAGAAATGGTTCTTACAAAGAATCAATTTATCTTTACTCATAACGGTAAAGAAAGATTTACCGTATCTGATCCAGAAAACGCTGAAGAAGATAGAATGAATAATAGGCTTGGTCACATCAATGCAATTACTGCTATCGGTTTTTCTTCAAAAAATAATGTTCCAACTAATGATATTGATGACATAAAGATTGGAAAATTTGGTGTGGGCTTTAAGGCTGTATTTCAATACACAACTACTCCTGCTATATATGACAAGCCATTTTGTTTTAAGATAGAAGATTATATTGTTCCAACAAAGTTGAATGATACTACATTGCAAAGAGAAGGTAAAACCGTCTTTGTAATTCCTTTTGACAGAAAGGATATTGACGCACAACAAGCATATGAGGATATTGAACAGAAAATCTCATCATTAGACTATCCTCAACTTTTCCTGCGCAATATGCAGACTATTAGTTGGAATACGCCTACACAACGAGGAAAAATTGTAAAGCAGCTATTAGAAAAATATGATACTTATCGCAACATTACGACTGCTCTTTATGAGCTTAATAGCACAAGAGGTTCACAAAACAAAATACTACTGTTGTCAAGAAATGTAACAGTTGCTGATACTGATAATAAACATATCATCTCAATTGGCTATTTTTTGAATGAAAAGGGTCGCATTGATACAGAATGTCGTCCAAACATAAATTGCTTCTTTCCAACACATGAGAACATTGATACATGCTACATTATTCATGCCCCTTTTGCACTTGTCGATAACCGACAGCAAATTAAGCGAAATAATAATGTAAATGACTCACTGTTTAAAAGTATCGGAGAATTGGCTGCGGACAGCCTTGTCGTTCTTAAAGAAATAAGTATAAAGAATAAACGTCCCTTACTTGATGACAATATTTTTGCATTAATGCACCATAATCTAGAGTCTTTCGAAGAAAAGAAGAATTATTATTATTGGGAGCAGCCAGAAAAGAAGAGCTTTGTCGACTATTACATGAAGATAGTTGACAACGAACCTATATTCTTTTCTAAACAAAAAAAATATATAACTAAGTCTAATGGCTGGTGGGGAGATGATGGTATTAGAAAACTCCTTTCTACAGAACAGTTAGACTATCTTACAAAAAGTAAAAAGGACAATTATGTTAAAATTGACAATGAAGAGATTAAATACGACTTTATTCTCTGTTCATTAAATACTCGCAATGCAGAAGACATGAAGCGCTATGGTATAGATATAATGTCTGATTCCAAGTTTGCAGAATATTTGAATGTACATTTTATGAATGCGCAAAGTGAGGAATGGTTAACAAAATTGTACAAATACATACTCGATAATCGACTCACTGAAAAATATCAGAAAAATGCTGGATTAACAAGTGAGGCTCCAATGCTTAACGCTCCAATTATAAAAAATGAATGTAACGAATTTGTTTCACCATATAGAGGAGATAAGTTATACATATTTTTCAAATCTGAGAACATTGTTTCTCCAGAGTTTACCATAAACAGCAATTTATATGAAAAAAACGAGCAATTCCGTTCGATAATTAAGCAATTAGGAGTAACAGAGCCTAGCATCTATGATCAAATTCGAATTCAATTAGCAAAAGATCTTAACAAAGAAGAGCTAAATCATTTGCTTAAAACAATAATTAAATATAATAATGATTGTGATGAGAAAGCTCATCACACACTCTTTTTGTTACTCAAAGATAAGCTATCACTTTATTGCAAGACTATAAATGATATTACAGAAGAATCAATTCCATGCCATATAGATCAGATGATAGATGATTCTTCGATGTTGATAGAATATTATTCTTGCACAAGCATCAAAAACAAGCACTATATCGACAGAGAATTCTATAGTGAAACAATTGAAGCCGTTGGGGAAAGAACATTCAACAATTTTCTCAATGACTTTAACTTTTGCACTTTGCCTCCGGTAGTCTCTGAAAATGCATATTTAACAGAAGAAGAGCTTTCTTTACGTCCTGATAAATACTACTCCAACATGAAGGAAGTAGTTACTTTAGAGGGATTAAACGATGTTTTGAAGAATATTGTACAATCAAATAGAGCAAAAGAATTGAGCCATTATATTTGGGAGTCTCTTATTAAAATATTAAAGAAAGATCTTTCTACTAGTGAAGGAAAGAAACTTTTTTCAAATGATAGTGGAAGTTATCACTATTATAAGTGGCACACACAGGTTTGGCAAAGTTGTACACTTAGAGAATGGCTGAGACAATATAAATGGCTATATATTGATGGACAACTGAAATCCATAGAGGATGGGGTATATGTTGATGACCTCATACCTGAGATGTACACTTATAATGAAAGGCTTTATTCACTTCTTTTGATTAGAAATTCGCCAATAATTGAAGAAGAGGAAAGCATTAAACAAATGTCAGAAACAACTCAACAGAAATTTTTGTATGGCGAAATTGCGAAGAATAATGGTGTTTCTTCACCAGAGGAGTTGGAAAAATTAATTCAAGCTGGTCGTTCTGCTCTCCAAGCAAAGGAGGAACAAAAAGCCAAAGAAGAAAAACATGAGAAAACGTCTTTACAGAAAGACTTGCCAAAACGCGAGAAATCAGAGAAATTTTCCAATAAAGATTTCTCTGAAGAAAATACGTCCTCAAAAATAGAGAAGCATAAACAAACAGTTCCAAAATCAGCCAGTTTAGAGGATGTATTAACAGGTTTTGAGGAAAAGGCTAATCTTCAAAGAGAAGAGATAGAGCAAGTTATGACCTTGCGTGAGATGATAGAAAATTCTAAAAAATATTCATATGGCTGGCTTAAGGCTTTGATGACATTAGAAGTACAATCTACGGGTATTGAATCTGCCAGTGGTAAACGTTCTATAAACATTCTCTTTGATCGTATTATGTCTGATACAGAACATGTTAATCGGATAATACTAACAAGTGCCTCACGAAACATACCAAATATGATAGAGGATATTGATGGTATTCCTGTCACTTTCTTTTTCCGAAATGGCGAAAAGCAAACTGTGGTATTTGACAATGCTAGTGTTAAGGAAGATGCTTTAATCGTTCGTGGTAATAGTTCTTTGGAACCAATAATTAAGTCGATAATTAACAATATTTCCATAATATATCGTGCAAGTATTGATATTGAGAAACCAATTGAATTGATTAAGAGATGGAAAAGTCTCATAGAAGAACTGCCATTTAAATCGGATGACGAATCTGTCAAGGACAACCTGCGCTCTGACCTTAAATTCATATTTGGTCCTCCAGGTACTGGTAAAACTACTACATTGGCAAAACGAATAATAGGGTTGATGGATCAAACTAAACAATGCCGTATATTAGTACTTGCTCCAACTAATAAGGCATGTGATGTTTTAGCCAAGAAAGTTCTTGAACTTGAACCAGAAAATGATTATTGGCTTTGGAGATTTGTATCAACAATGGATCCTGAGCTTGAAGATGAAGAAATTGTCTATCAGCGCAATTCAGATATTATGCGCCAAGATCAAGTTTGTGTAGTATCTACAATAGCGCGTTATTCATTTGATGGTTTTGAAGATGGAATGCTTAATTCTATAAATTGGGACTACGTCATAATAGATGAAGCATCAATGATTCCACTTTACCAGATACTTCCACCTCTCTTCAACGAACAAAGTGGCAAAATCTGGATTGCTGGTGACCCTTTTCAGATAGATCCAATCGTAAATATTGATCTTTGGAAGGATGAGAACATATACAAGATGATAGAACTTCGAAATTTTGCAAATCCGAAGACAAGCCCCGTTCAATTTGACGTAGAATTACTGATGACACAGTATCGTTCTATACCAGTCATTGGTGAACTCTATAGTCAATATATGTACCAAGGCAAACTGTGTCATGATCGTTCTGCAGCTTCACATAGAGTACTAAATATGGGTATTCAAGAAAGCCCTTTGAATATTATAAGCTTTCCAGTAAACAAAGACTCAATCTTTGAAACAAAAAGGCTCATGGGTTCAAATATTCATATATATTCAGTACTATTTACTGTTGAATTTTTAAAATATATAACAGGGCAGCTTAGCAAGGATTGTTCAAATAAACCTATAAGAATAGGAGTCCTTAGTCCATACGGAGTAGAGATACAATCTATAGAAAAATTGTACAACCAAACTTGTCTGCCTTATTCAAATATAACAGTTGATTTTGGTACTTCGCATGGATTTCAAGGTGACCAATGTGATATAGTAATTGCAGTAATGAACCCTCCTGCTTCTGGGTTAAAAAGGAATGCAGAACTTACGTTCATCAATAAGCCCAATATTTTAAATGTGGCTGTAAGTCGAGCTAAGGATTATCTATTCATATTAATGCCAGGAAAAGAATACGAATTATTTCCAATGCTCCATGAATTGAAGAAGCTTGGGAAAATTATGGTTTCTACAAGATGCAATAATTTCTACACATCTGACGAAATAGAAAAGATAATCTTTGGCAATATACATTATATAGAAGATAACACATATGTAACGGCACATCAGACTACAAATGTTTATTCTGATCCGTTAGCAAAATATGAGGTTCGAGTTGATGACCAAGCATTAGACATTCAAATTAACAGATAAGTAATTAGAAAACAAAAGATTAACAAACTTCCTTATCATACCAGTTAAGAACTTTAAAATCAAGCAGGAAGAGGAAAACTTCCTGCTTTTTTTGTGCCCATACAAAAACTTTTTCAACGATGCAGATAGACTGCACAATTAAATAATACCTTTGCATCAGAAGTTAAACATTAATTGAAAAAAGGTATGGGACTATTCGATTTTTTATTTTCAAGCGGCGTTTCAAACTGCCAAAAGAAAGCGCATCGCAACGCTGGTAATAATACCTCAGACCATGAAAATTATGCTCGTGGCTATGAAGATGGTTATGATGACTGTTGCAGTGACCATGATTGTTCTTACAATGACTATCATGATAGTGGTTATTGCGATCGTGACGAGTTTGAAGGTTGTGAGAATGATGAATGCTATGACGATAATTGCGGTTGGTAGTCACCTTCATCAACAGGATTATCAAAACAAAACATAGAAAAAGTATTATTAATTTAAAAAGTAACATTATGAAAAAGTATTTATTTTTCCTTCTTGCCCTTGTGGTAGCATCTTTTGCATTCATATCATGCAGTAGTGATGATGATTCTGACAATGGAGACTATGATAAGTCTATGATTGTGGGAACCTGGGAGATGACAGCAGTAAAGACATCGGAGTCTGGTACGTATGTTGACTGGCCTTTCAGAAAAACTTACGCCACATTCAATGCAGACGGTTCATATTACGGCTCAGGATATTTCGGAACTGGTCGAGGAACATGGTCTTTGAAAGGAAATACACTGAATACTTATGTAGAAGGTGAACTATTTGCTTCTTATACCATCATTGCTGCGACTTCTACAGTTTCAGAAATGAAGATGTCCATAGGTGACGAATCCATTTGGGTAAAATGTAAAAAGCAATAAAACTGCTAAATACGTTTAGGTGAATTATTGTAAGGGTGCGTGGGAAATACCCTGGCATCCTTACCTTACCATCTGTAGGTTGTACACTATTTATATTATTATAAGGAAATAAGTTATGAACAGAATATATTTACTGATTATTACATTGTTTATGATGCTGGCCTCTTGCAGCAATAGCAATGATGATGTGGAACAGGGTGAAAACGGCAATACTAACAAAGAAAGTATAGTTGCATTATGGCAAGATTCAGACAAAGAACCTGAAAACGTTGTTTCTTTTGCAAAGGATGGCACTTATAAAATTATCCTAAAGAAATCTGCCTATAGTTATTTCTTCAGTACAGGAAGATATTCAGTCAAAGAAGGAAAAGTCTCCTGCAAAGATAACTTTGTCGAAAGTTCATCCAAGGAGTACACTTTTAGTATTGATACAAACGGAACTCTTCGATTTGAAAGCATTGTATTCAAAAAAGTAGGTATTGAAGAAAATGCATTAGAAAACAAACTAAATGGTAGAAATCAAAAATATGGCGGCTATACAATGGGTGGTATAGGCTACACATCAGGTGAGGCGAATTATTATGTAAAGTTTACAAACGACTATACTGCCTATAAAGTGTTTGAAAAGGTTTATTATAAGGAACCTTCTAAAAATAGTTCTAAACAGACTTTAATGCATTATGTTTATTTTGACAACCATCTATACTTGGCCGAAGAAGACCATTCATATTCACCTAAATATGTAGTTGATTTGAATGAGTCCAATTGTTTCTACTATATTAACGAGAAGGGAGAAAAAGTTTTGCCTTAGGGATTCTTTAATCTTGTCAGTATATAAAAGTGAAGAGTAGTGCAGAACAAAATATAAAGATTATGAAGAAGTTTATCTTAGGTTTCTGCTTAATTGCAATGCTCGCTTCTTGTGGTAGCAAGAATGAGCAATGGGAATACAAAGTAGTAAAGGTTGCAGGACACGATGCAGAAATTGCTGCAGATTTCGGCACCCTGGTGTTCGCAAATCAGACTGCAATGTTGAACAAGATGGGTAAGGAAGGTTGGGAACTGGTCAGTGCTTACACAGAAACAGGTACGGCCTTTCCAAACTTCGGTAACTCTGAATACGTCACAGGTATCAGAGACAATACAAGAACTGCTGTCGTCAACTTCGTTTTCAAAAGAATCAGCGATGGCAAGGAAGAGGTAAAAAAGCCAGCAAAGAAAAATAACAAGAAGAAATGAGATACACTGTAGTATTCATATTAACAGCATTGGTTCTGTCGTCTTGTTCCCATAAGAACGAGGCGATGGAACTTTCTCGTAATTTCTTCACATCGTTGTCAGATACCACTTATGGAAAGCCAAATGATTTCTATCCACTATATGACAGCTTGCATATAGAGGCAAAATCAGATGCTGTGGACATAGAAGAGTCTGACATCACTGTGAAGAATGATACAATAGCTGTTCGCTGCTATAACAATTATACTGATGCAACAGGCACATTCAAGCAGGACAGTATAACTTTGTTTATCGCTAAAGACAAAGAATCCTCCTGGTATATCTATGAATCAAAGGGGCTGATCACAATGGATGAAGATCAGGAATGGTTCGGCAGAGCGACTGGAGCACTTGGAAAGAAGCAACTCAATGATGTAGCATTGGCACAAAGATTGAGCAAACTAAGTGATTTGATAAGTACAAAGTACTGGGAAACGTGGGCAGAACTGAGGACTAAAGTCAAGATAGTCAACTGGTCATGGGAAACAAGTTATGATGGAACCGCTAATGGAGATGCTCGCATAGTGAATACACTTCCCTACTCTATCTCCGGTATCAAGTATCTTGTTACATATTATGACAGGAGAGGGAATTTCATGGCAGAGGATGATGGTAGAGTCAGCAAAACACTGAATCCGAGTGAGAAATACAACTTCACTTTCTGGAGTTCAAATGTCAAATATCCAACGACTGCCAATCTCAGGCTCGATTTCTCGGATAAAACAGTTCTTGAACTGATGAAAGAGAAAACATATACAGGCAAAGAATTTGCCGAGTTTATCAAAAAGAAATAAGTTTAATCAAAGACAGACAATGAAAAAGATAATCGTTTTATTCATGCTGGTGATGGCATCCATCGGTGTACATGCCCAGTTTTCTATAAGCAATTCTACTCAGCGAAGAGTAATTGTTGCTTATGAACTTGGAAGCGATGGTTATTACAAAAGAGTAACCAAGAAGTCGGTTGAGCGTGTTGACAATATTGTGGGCAGCTATGCTTATGACAAGAAAGCTCAAAATCTGTATGTCATGACCCCAAACAGCAATATTGTGATCACCCTAACCAAGGACTACGCCAAGATTATCAAGAAGAACAAGTCCATCCCCCAAGTAGCAGGGGATGAACTTGATGTACTTGTTCAAAAATACTCCAAGCAGCTGGATGATAAATATACTGCACTAAATGAGGCACGAACAAGGCATATTCAAGACTCCATAGCTAAAGCAAAGGCTGACTCCATTGAAATAGAGACGCTCAAAGCTAAAAGATTGGCCAAACTGAAGAAAGAACGTTCTGACTATATGGAAACTCACAACTGGAGAATGGTGCCTACAGGAAATAAGTCTCTGTATTGTGATGAATGCGAGAAATCATTTTCAGAGGATTCATTATTCACTATTGGAATCAAAAATGATACCATTTATTACTTCACAAAAACTGATGGCAGACTGGGCTACACATATATAACAGGACATAAAAGTGAACTAAGCCAAAGTCTGAAAGAATACAGTCCTTTCAGGTATCACTATGAAATATTCAAAGATAGCCTTACAGATGAGTCAGAGGATTATGACATGATTACAAGTGAGCTGTCATACCATTATCTTGACGAGTATGTCAAACGTCTCAAAAAGAGAGCACCTTACGGCTTCTTTACTGATTGGGGATGGGATTCAGAATATTCATGTATATCATTCAATTTCAACTACATGAATACCAACAGAAATACGATCAAGTACATCGATGTATATTTCAAGGTAACCAACGATGTAGGCGATTTGAGGAAGACCGGCCATTTCCAGGGCACTGGACCACTTCGAGAGTTTGAATCAGCAAGCTGGGAATGGGACACTTCCTATTATTATGTGTCTGGAGACGCTTCTAATATGAATATCACCAAGGTGATACTGACATATATGAACGGCACCAAAAAAGTATTAACAGGCAAATTGCTTGTGTTTGAATAAACTATAGGGAGTTTTTGAGCAATTCACGAACATACTTCAGAAGGATGACAGGGTCAAACACCTTGCCATCCTTTTTTGTTGTCAAGTGCAGATGGGGGCCAGTTGACATTCCGGAACTTCCAGATACCCCAAGCACCTCTCCTGCATTGACGAACATCCCCTTTGAAACCCAGAAAGCAGAAAGATGGCAATAGCTGATGGTATAGGCAGCAGTTCTGACTGTGACATACTTACCTGAGCGATTGTCATGGCCAACGTCAGTCACTTCCCCTGGAAACATGGAAAACACTTTCTCGTAATGAGCTGCCAGATCCACGCCGTTGTGCATGATTGTCTTGTGCTTCACCGGGTGATTACGCATACCAAATCTTGAATTGATCTGAATGTTTTTCAACGGAAATGAAGCCCGAAGATAAGGAAGAACATCTTGGGAAGAATCCGGAGGCAGAGAATCAGCCTTCATCACAGAGTCCACAGAAGCAACATGAGTTGTTTCTTGTGGACTCTTCTTTTTAGATATACTATGCTTCTTCACATACCCAATCGTATTGAATTGGGCATGTGAAGGAGTCTTTGTAAGCATCATTGTCAGTATCAATATGAGTGTCTTTATTGCTTTCATGTTGCAAAGGTAATCAGACTCAGTTCAACAACACGAAAGAAGTTACCTCTTCCCTATTATATCTAACTTTATTTATGTTTATAGTATGATAATTGAAGAATAATCATACTATTTTCATAACTATCTATAAAACTTTGATGATACTAACGTACATGTTTAACTTCTTCTATATCTACAATGTAACTTTGTTGTCGGTTTGGCTTTAAGCGCAGTCTGAATAAGACCTGTCATAGGTCAGCCACCAAATAAAAAATGAATAAAACAGAAGCAAATGAATTACAATTTCTATGAGAACGAGATGCCTTATGGCATCCTTGAACGTTTCGGACTCACCCAGACAATGATTGACGACTTGCCGACCGATGTCCTCCAGAACATCTACAATGGACGCAAGTCGCCAGTCCTGCCAGTCCACATCACAGCCGATGATGGTGAGGAAGTCAAGGCACGAACCAGATTCAGCCTGGTAAGAACAGCCGAAGGTGGCGTTGATGTGCTCTTCTATCCACAGCTCGATGAGTTGGACTTGAAACTCTTCAACGAGCAACAGGAGAAGAACCTTGTTGCAGGAAAGCCTATCGTTGGCCATTTGGAGAGCAACGAGGTTGGCAAGGAACTCGGCAGTAAGTGTTTCTTCCAGCTTGATCCAGAAAGCAAGCAGGTGCTCAGTGTTCCAACCCCGGTCATCGGCAGAAACATCCAGTATGTAGCAGACCGCTACCACCTTACTGGTGCAGAGATGCAGAAGTTGCAGAATGGTGACATCCTTACCATAGTAGAGGATGACGAGGAACAGTCAATCGGTATCGACCTCAACTCCAACACCGGCATCCGTTTCGCAGCAGGCAACGAACTTGTCTGGAAGAGAGAAGCCAAGCGTGACTGGGATAAGTTCAACTTTGGCATCTTCGGCTGTTGGGCTATGGATGAAGATGGCAATCTCGACTACATCCCAGAAGAGAACTATACCGAAGAGATGTGGAACGAACAGAAGAAACTGGGTATGCGCATGATGCAGCGATAACCCAAAGTATTAACCCATAAAACAAGATTTCATGGCAAATGTAAAGTACTATCCAGAAGACGTGCTCGTGGAGAAAGTCCAGAGCGGAGAATATGGCTGGCTTGACTACATCAACCACCACTCCCCTGAATGGCAAGAAGAATACACTGCCTTCTGCAAAGAGAAGGATCTCATTGTCAATGAGGAATCGGCAGAGGAATTTGTCGATTGGAAGGGCGAGCAGATTGAAGCTGGCGAATAATCACACAGTACAGAATCTATAAACAGCATTAGAATATGTCAATCAGATCAAATGCATTACCAGTAGGCAGAGACCTGGCACCAGAGCTTCAGGAAATTCTCAGAAAGAATGGTATGCAAGCACATATCATCAGACAAGGAGAAGGTTATCAGTTGGCCGTTCAAGGTCACGATTCCCCTCTGCTGACCTACGCCATCACCGCACAACAGCACAGAGCCTTGGTTGACTGGGGAGCAAACTCAGCCAACAAGCAAGCCTACAACACCGTGGCAGAACTCGTGAAGAATGATTTCTACATGCCACGTGACTTCGTTCATGCCAGAAATGCCAATGGCCGTGTTGCCATGGGACTCCACGGCTACCGCATAGGCGTTGGCGAATACGGCAGACTTCCCTGGAACAAACGACATGCCCACATGATGATGGATCCATATCACGGAAGATTCCTCGGTTGGACTCCACGATGCCAGGAAGGATTCCACATGCGCAGAGTTGGAGGAGCCATGTTCATGCAGGGTGCTCCAATCGTACCAGAACGTCCTGACGGCAGAATGAAGCCGGGCGAGTTGCAAAATGGCGGTTATGGCTTCTATTATAAAGGTGGTCAGCAAAACATGGTACAGCAACCTTCGCAGGATGTGTTGGCAGACCTGCAATCAGTCATTACCCCTGTAGTGGTTCGTCCACGTCCCAAGGAACCAGCCAAGCCATACAAAGAACTCATCACCTCCAAGGTCTATTTCAGCAATGACAAATGGCAGGAGTGTCTTTCGTCTCACGGCATCATCGTAGATGCAGCCAACAAGACCCTGACCATTCAGTCCACTGCTGCCAAGCAGGACTTTGTCTATGACCTCACTGAGGATGAGGTGAAGAAGTTGACCAACAATTCCATCAAGCAGGTACCAGTCCAGAACCGCATCGACATCATCAACAATGCCATCAGAAACGATTTTCAGGACAAACTGACGATGGATATGCTCAATTCCAAAGAGCAGATCAGCTTGAAGCTCAGACCAGAGATTGAGGCTGAACTCAACAACCGCCAACAGATGGTGATTGACCAGTCACTCCCATCTAATGGCGACCAGATTACTATTGAGCCAGAAGACCGCAGTGTTGCCCATGTAGATGGCAATAGCCTGTATGAGCAGAACGAAAGCAAGGGATGGTTCCGTGAAGGCAAGCATGGCAGAGAGGTTCAGGTTGATGACATCAAGGTTGAGCCAGTGCGCAATGAGCAGGGAGAAATCCAGAAGGATGAGAAAGGCAACGCCAAGTTTCGCATGACAGCCGTCATCAACGGAGAGAGCATCAGCCATGAGATTACCCAAAAGCAGTATGACAAGTTCATGGCTATCGATGACTACCACCGCATGAAACTCTTCTCCCACATCTTCAAGGAAGTGGATATGAAAACCATCCCTGGAGAAGGCAAAAATATCGGGGCTCAGATTGGAGGAGCACTCCTTGCAGGACTTGCCGTGATGAGTGAACTGGGCAGAGACCGTCCAGCACCGGCAGTATTCGTAGAACACCATCATGACCATGCCCATGGGCCACATGTATATTTCAAGGGCAGCGTGGATTCACCGCAAGACCTTGCTTCACGAGCCTTCGATGCAGGACTCAATGCAGGAGAACACGGTGTAGGCTTAGGTCATGGCAGATAAACAACAATTCACATTCAAAAGATGACAGACGAACAGACATTTGCAGACTACAGAAGCCGTCTTAACATCAAAGACGTATTGGAGGACGCAGGCTACACGTTTTACAAGCGTGATGGCTTGCGCTATCCTGCGTATGTACGCCTGGGCAGCGACGGAAAAAGAATCAGTGGAGACAAGTACATTGTCATGCCCAACAAAAACTGCTGTTTCCAGCCGCCAACCATCAAGCTCTACTCTGTTACCTCCTTCATCTGGGAACATCCAGACCTTTTCAAGGAGTACAAGTATGGCATGAAGGAATCAGCCCTTGTCCATAAGGTCTGCCAACGCCTTCTTAACATCCCGGTAGAACATCGGAGTCAAGACGTGCATAATCCAACTGTCAGCAGCAAGCCATTTGATATCAATGACTACAAGATTGACCGTTTCAATCCCAAAGACTTCGAGTCACAGAAGCCGTTCTACGCCTTCTTCAAGTCAAGAGGAATTGATTTCGCCACCCGTTGTGCCTTCCATCACAGCTTCTTCCTCGCATCGAAAACAGCAAAAGATGGCAGCACCTATAAGAATCTCTCCTTCCCCATGTACATCCCTGGGCAACCGGACAAATGTGTAGGCTTAGAGGAAAGAGGCTATCCACGAAAGGACGGTTCTGCCCGAAAAGGCATGGCTACCGGCACCAACGCCAGCGAAGGATTATGGATGGCAAGTCCCAAGAATACGGCACTCCAGGATGCCCGTATCGTGCTTATCTTTGAAAGCGCATACGATGCCATGGCATTTTACCAGCTGCAGATGCGCAAGGAATCAGGATTGGACCAGCGTGGACGGCAGGATCTGAAAGCCGGAGTCTATGTCTCTACTGGAGGTAACCCAAGCTATGGGCAGATACAGGGATTGCTGAAAGCAGCACCCCAAGCCACCTTCCACCTTGGCTTTGACAAGGATGTGGCAGGAAAGCAGTTTGTGGCAAACTTCGAGGATATAGCAAGCAAACAGAGCCCTGTAGCTCCAGGAAATGTATCTGCCGAAATGAGGGAGTTCATGGAAAGCTTCGACAAACAGCCGAGAACCATCAAGGAACTGCTAAGTTTCAATGATGAGAACTACAGCTTACTACCCCAAGAACTCAAACAGCTCTACCTAATTTACGATTCTGCAAAAGAAGAGGCATTGGAGTATCACTACTCTCCCTTCTTGTGTAAAGAAGACAAACAGGAAGCTGCTGACAAGATGAACAAAGCTTTCAAGGACTTCAAGGATGCACTGCTACAGAAGCTCAACCTGCACGAAGACCAAGACCTCATTCCCGTGAAGATTATACGGGAAGAGCCATCGGAAGGCTACAAGGACTTCAACGATGAGCTACTTGACAAGAAACAGTTCTCTATGACCGACGTAGTAGAGACCGCATTTGACGAGAACGGTGTGGACTTAACCATTGAACGGCAAGAAGAGAACGAGGAAACCAAACATCATGGATTTAAACGATAATGAATATGGCAGACCCAATCAGACGATACAACATCATCACCCTACGCCCTCATTGGGCGCAGTATATCATCTCGCAAGGGATGTCGTTCATCATCAGCTGTGCCCTTTTCCTTGTTGCCGGTCATGACAGCATCACCTACAAGATGCCTTTCGTGGTACTTGGAGGTGTGATGACCTGCATCATGCTCTATAGATGCTTATATCTCTACAAACTCAGATACATCATCACCTCTGAGCAGCTCATCATCCAGCATGGAGTACTGACCAGAACCAGTGACTACATCGAGCTGTACCGAGTGGTGGATTTCAGCGAGAACCGTGACATTTTGGAACAGTTGTTCGGCTTGAAGACAGTATGGATATTCAGCGGAGACCGCTCCAATCCCAAACTGGACATCTACGGTGTGAAGGAAAGGTTGGACGTGGTGAGAATCATCCGTGAACGAGTAGAATACAACAAAAAGAGAAAAGGCATATATGAAATTACCAACAGATAACAGAAGAAGCAAGGTTGTTGCAGCCATTACCTTGACGTTAATGCTGCTGCCTACTATAGCTCATGCTCAGGTTGCCTCCAGCAATCCATTGGAGTATGTTGCCTTGGCTGAGGGAAACGAGCTTATCAACGGTCAAATCAAGAACCAGATAGAAGACCAGCAGAAGACTGCATTCCTTCAGAACACCATCGCAGCTGAGTTCTCGCAGATTCACAAATGGGAAAAGAAGTACAACAGCTATCTGAAAACGGCATCGGGTTATGCTTCCACGTTGAAAGCCTGCACCTCTCTCTATGACGACGGTGTGAGGATCTTCATCAACTTGTGCAATCTGAAGAAGGCCATAGCAAGCAATCCACAGGGCATTGTGGCGACAGCGAGCATGAACAATCTCTATATCGAGACGGCCACAGAGCTCGTCACGGTATATACCACTTTAAAGGATGCCATAGCCAAAGGTGGCAATGAGAATATGCTCACTGGTGCAGAACGAAGCAAAACCCTCTGGGAACTGAACGACCGTCTAGCACAGTTCAACAAGAAGCTGTCAAGGCTATGTCTAAGCATCAGATACTACACCATGGCCGATGTCTGGAACAATGTCACGGCAGGAATGCTCGACCGGAGCAATGCCGAAATAGCTAGTCAAGCCCTTGGCAGATGGCGCAGATGTGCCAGAGTTGTAACACCATAAAAAAGATTTATTTTAGGATAATATTTATGAAACGTCTCTATGCTCTCATATTACTTCTCTTTTCTCTCATCCTTCCCTTTGATAGGGAGGATGGGAGTTTTCTCCGTGCCCAGGGCAATGACCCTGTCCTGGCAGGTATGATATTCCAATATACCGACAAGGCCAAGAAAGAGTTGAGGCAGCAGGAACAGATGATGCAACTTGTATCTACAGGCCATATATGGATCAAGGAAGAGGTAGAAGGTACAACCAACCTACAGAAGGAGTTCAACAACTATCTTGACCGTTTCAACAGCATCATCAGCTATGCTGCTCAGATTTATGGTTTCTATCACGAGATAGACCGACTCGTTGGACAGCTCGGCACCTACAGCCACCAGCTGAGCCATCAGACAACCAATGCTCTGGCCGTAGCTCTATCGGCAAATAGAAATAAGCTCTATCGCGAACTTGTTATGAGCAGTGTCGAGATAGTCAATGATGTCAGGCAGGTATGCCTCTCTAATAACAAGATGACAGAGAAGCAGCGACTGGAGATAGTCTTTGGCATACGACCGAAACTCAAACTGATGAACCAGAAGCTCAAACGATTGATACGGGCAGTGAAGTACACCAGACTGTCAGACGTATGGGCAGAGATAGACTACGGAGCCAGGAGTGAAGTGGACAAACCTACCATTGTACAGCGATGCAAAGAACGATGGCGAAGGAATGCAAGACCTTGAAGTAAAGGTTCAACATAATCATATAATAAATAACAGTACAAAAAATTAGAAATAAAAAGCATTATGGGTTGGGGTTCATTTTTAAAATCAACTCTCCGATTGGGAGGAAGGATGACCAGTGCAACTGCACACACAGTGGGCAGTGCTGTGCTTCATCCTCAGCAGACCTTGAAAGGCGTAGGTTCTGCCACTAAAAGCGCAGTTGTCGGAGGAAGTCTTGGTTACATTGGTTGGGAGAAACTCACCACGGACAAAAGCGTTGTAGGCATTGTCAGCGATGCCGTCATAGGAGAAGACACCACCAAGAAGATTGGCGACACTGTATCAGGGATTGGCGATGGCGTGAAAGACCTGAAAGACTCTGTTACAGGACTCTCTGACAATGTTAATGGGACTATCAGCAGCGTGGATTCCAAGTGGAGCGGTATGTCAGGCTTCCTTAGAGCCATGTTCTCTGGTCATGGCGGTGACATGTTCGGAAACTTCTTCTGCAACATAGGCAAAGGCAACGTTTCAGGTCTCAGCCTTATAGGACTTGTAGTTTCTGCCCTCCTCGTCTTCGGTCGCTTCGGATGGTTAGGCAAGATTGCTGGAGCCGTTCTCGGAATGATGATGATAGGCAACAATGCCAATCTAAGCAGCCTACTTGGTGGCAACAGTGATCGTAAGACAAGCAACCACAAGGAAGAAGAAAAGCAGCAAGAAGTAGAGCAAACCAATACTGTAAGCAGACGAAGATAACAAACATTATAACAAAGTATTATACAATGCACTATACACAAGAAATGATACTGCATTCCGACAGTGGCTATTGCATGCCATTCGAGGAAAGAAACGGAGAAGTGACCATGTCCCTGGGCTACGGCAAACAGAAGCATCCGCACACAGGAGAATCATTTTTCCATCATGGAGTTGACTTCAAGGTCAGGAACTATCTGCTGTCTGCTGTAGCTACCGGCAAGGTGACAGGTCTGGGCAACGATGCCATTCACGGCATCTACCAGATTACCCGATACGGTGACTATGAAGTGACCTATGCCCACCTGAGCAACGTGTTTGCCAACTACGGCAAAGAGGTAAAGGCAGGGCAAGTCATCGCTGTCAGTGCCGACTCCCTCCATGTAGAAGTCAAATACAAGGGCGAAGAACTCAATCCTCTGGAGTTCCTCACCATGATCTATAGCAATCTGAAAGTGATGGAACAGAACGGCAAGCCAGGCGCTGCACCTCAGTTCGTTACCCTTGACATGGATGTTCATACCATGTATGACAAAGACCAGAAGGAGATTGAAGACCTCATGATACGCTTCTTCCCCGACTACATGAGTGACATGAGTCAAGGCATCTATGCCCTACCAGAGCATACGGAATTTGCACTTCGCAACATCTTCACCATGTCGGCCATGAAGAACTACTTCTATGAAACCCTGCCTTCCATGGCGAATCCATTGGGAATGGGATCAAGAAGCATTCCAATAGCCGAGCGAGTACAGAACCTCCTCATTGGAGATTTCCTCAACTATCTCGCCTTGCGCCATCAGATCTTTCTGTCAAGCATGAGCGCCATCGAAAAAAAAAAGCACAAGACCGGGCAATAGCGACAAGTGGAATAGTTGACCCACTGGCAGAACTGGACATCGATGTTCAAAGCTTCGACATTCCACGCCTGGTGAGCGTCTATCCTGACAAGTCGGGAATCAGATGGTGGACTAAGGCTTGGTTCAACAATAGCGAGAAAGGCGAAGCTGCCATTGAGATAGAAAGAAATCTGGCCATCAAGTTCATCAACGACAACATCGAGAAGGACGAATGGTTGGAGGAATATTTCCCGAAACAGATGGAAGTCTATCACAACGCCATCGAACAGACCAGGGAGCAAATCCTCAACCAATTAAACTTGTAAACATAAAGCTATGGTAGAGTCAAAACAGGATAAGATATTCAATACTAAGGTCATACCGATAATGAATAAAGTTCGGAATGACCTACAGAACAAGCTTGCAGACGAGTTGCGGTCTAACTCCAATTCGTTTGCAGGTCTGATGGCAGCAGCAGCTGGACCTGACGGAGGTATGGCATCCATGCAGGCGCAAAATGACACCCTCAAATACACCGGCAAATGGACATCCAAGACTACGGAAGACTATATTGCGATGGTCAAGAAAGAGTTGAAGCGACAGCATATCACGGTTAATGCCTCCATGGAACAGAAGATGATCGACAAGATGATAAAGGACAAAATACCCAAATCATCCATCGACTACATTATGCAAAAGGCTGCTACCAGTACCATCTTCTACCTACCGCAGGAAGTCGCAAAATCGCCATTAGAGCACAAGATAGACTCGGAGGCAGAGAAGCGGTATAAGCCATCGGTCTGGGAAAAGAACGCAGGCATTGCCCTTGGCTCAGTAACCGACCTTGCCTGTATGGGAGGATTGGGTGGTGGTTTGAAGCCAGCCGCAACATGGATTGGAAGCGACATGCTCGTCACCCATGTTGGTGATAAACTCAATGACCGTTCCGATGTTCCCATGATCATTGCACCGGGAAAGGTGGATGAATACAGACGAACGCAGCAGGAAAAGAAGAAACAAGCGGAGCAGAAACCGCAGAACAAGCCACAATCTGAGGAAGGAGCACAGCAGGCAGAACCAACAGAAGGAGTGAACCAATCTGAAGGTGAAGCCAATAACACGCAGCCCGAACAGACTAACATGAACGGTTGGCAAGGGCTTCTCACATCATTCGGCCTCAACGGTATCAGTGACATAGGCCATAATCTTGGATATGTATTGGCCATGCTTCCTGATATGCTCGTCGGCATGTTCACCGGTAAGACCAAGTCCATCAATATCAAGGACAACATGATGCCTATTGCAAGCATTGTTGCAGGTATGTTTGTCAAGAACCCGATTCTCAAAATGGTGCTCATTGGCATGGGAGGCATGAATCTTCTCAATAAGGCAGGACATGAAGCCTTGGACAACTTCAAGGCACAGGATCATCCGCAACAAACTGGTGGCAGAGTCAACTATCGTATCTATCCCGAAGAGCCTCTGAATGCACGCATCCAGAATCCTGAGATAAGAGCCAACTGCCTGATTGCAACCATTGACAGAGTGCCCTGCACCATAGCCCTTCCAGAAAAAGTTGTGGATGGCTACCGTCAAGGAGCGCTGCCTCTCAACACCCTTGCCAATGCGGTATTGGCCAAGAACGACCAGATGCGACAGATAGCATCCGAGAAATACGAGGCTGGCGAACGACAGACAGTCATCGAGAGACCACTTGCTCAAAGATAACATAGAACAAAGATGAAAAGATACTGGTATAAATTCCGTGTCAAATACGGTAAAGCCCTTGACACCGGAAAGAATAAGAAAGTCAGTGAAGAATACCTGGTAGATGCCGAGAGCTTCACCGAGACAGAGAAACGTGCCACCAAAGCTGCTACAGAGCTTATCGGTACCAGAGACTTCGACATCACGGCCATCTCACGTGAACCTATCACGGAGATTCTGAAAGAAGACGAGAATGAAGGCAACCACTGGTACAAGACCGTTGTCTCCCTTGTCACCGAGGATGAAGACACTGGCGTAAAGAAGTTCTCACCACAGACCATCTACGTCAATGCCCCTTCGACAAAGGAAGCAGACCACATGCTACGTCAGCACATGAGCAGCAGTGTGACAGAGTGGGAAATCAAATCCATAGCCGAGACCAAGGTACTTGGAGTTCTTGGCTATAAGCAATGATCACAAAAACATCAAATCCATGACAGAAATGAATCAGCAAGAAAAGATGGCTGCAGAACGTCAGGTGGAACTGTTCACCAAAGCGTTCGGGAAAGCCAAGGAAGATAATGGTATTTGGCTAGACAACAACGGCCGCAAAGCTCCTGGACTCTACCAGAAGCATTTGCAGGTATCAGCCTTCAATGCCATCATCTTAGGAATGCACGCCGCTCAAAACGGCTACAAGACCAACCAATATACGCTTTTTTCGGAAGCGAAGAAACGTGGCGAGTCTGTTCAATCAAAAGAGAAAGGAGTACCGTTCCTCTGGTACAACTGGAACGAGTATGTCAACAAGCACAACCCTGAGGACAAAATCAGCCGTGCAGACTACCAGGCTCTCCCTTCAGACAAGCAAGCTGACTACAAAGGCATCAGAAGCCGTGAAGTAAGAGCCTTGTTCAATATCGAGCAGACTACCCTACCCATGGTTGACAAGACCGCCTTTGAAGCAACAGTCCAGGAATACGGCAGGTTGAACGACCGAAAAGATGTTGAGTCTGTCTCCACAGACATTCGCCAAGGTGTAGAAATGCTTCTGGAAAAAGCACGTGAGAACATGGTCGAAATCCGCAGTGACTCTACAGGTGTGGCACATTACGACAGCAAGAAAGACATTGTCTTCCTGCCCAAAGCATCTTCATACGAACACTATGAGGATTATGCCCGTGATGCAGTATCGCTACTTGTTACAGCCACTGGGCATGGGCAGCGACTGGCTCGTGAAGGTATGGTAACGAAGAACGGAAAGGTCTCTTCAGAGGATGCCATGAAGCAGGAGCGTCTGGTCACAGAGGTTGCTACAGCCGTAAAGCTTCAGGAATTGGGGATCTCAGCCAAACTCTCCCAGGAAAGCATGGCTATGACCGATTATTGGTCAAGAGAACTGAAAGAGAACCCTTGTCTCATTGATATACTGGAGAGGGATGTCAACAATGCCGTAGATATGCTCCACAAGGCAGAACGTGGCGAAAAGGTTGAATTGAACAGCAAGACTGCCAGAAACCAGGCAGATGCCATCAAGAGCATCCTTCCAAAGCACTACTATGTGGCTGACGAAATCAAGACCCTTCCCAACAAGTCCACCAAGGAGTTTGTCCTTGTAAAGGACGCAGAGGGTAAGATGGCTGACGTGGTACTTCCGGAAGGTGCATCCTTAGGTATGGATAACGACATCCCTGGCATGAAGAAAGGTCGTATCGAACATGCCCTGCAGAAGGAAGGCTATGAAACCGTCACCTTCTACAATGTTGATGGTTCCATGGGCTACCGTCCTGACGACAGTTTCTTTGACGGCAAGGCAGTTTCTGTAGCCAGACTCAACAACTGGAGTCTGGAGAGCATTACCCTGCTCGATGTTTCAGATGCAGTGAAACGCTCAGGAGCTGTGGACTTCGACAAGATCCTGATGCTGCGTGACGATGAAGGAAAGTGGGCACTCTATCTGAAGCCTGAGAATGAAAAGGCTTTCAGCGTATATCCAGACAAGGCCGACGTAAACCTGTTCTTCACCACAGTAAAGCAAGGCGACGAGGAGCTTTCAGACACTATGCGTCAGGACATGGCACAGAAATACTACATGGAAGCTTCCAATAAGCCAGAAATGAAGGTTGACCTCTTCAAGAGCAACGTTCCTGCCGAAGAGGTGGACAAAATCCAACGTGTCAACATCTTCAAGACCAAAGAAACGGACAATCAGCCGAGTGTCATCCTCTGTATGCCTACTGTGAATGGAGAAAAGCTCAAACCTCGTGAGATCTCACCATCCCAGTGGCAACGTATGTGGCTCGCCGAGAACATGCAGAACTACAAGAAACATCTTGCTGCCAGTCTTTTTGCCGATGTACTGCGCAAAGACCGGACCGATGCGGTTGCCGTAGGCACAGAAAAATCGGAGCAGGAAGCCCAGAGCAATGAGGTTAAGCAGAACACCGCTCAGCAAGAGGAAGACAAGGCTACGGAAGAACAGAAAGAGAAAACTCCAGAAAAGAAAGAGCAGAAGCAGAAGGAAGAAAAGGCAAAGGAAGAGAAGACGAAAACTGAGACAAAGGCTGCCGTTGTAGCAATGACTCCGATGTTAAAGCAATTCTACGAGCTAAAAGGTAAACATCCTGATGCTGTGTTACTTTTCCGTTGTGGAGACTTCTACGAGACCTATAGCCAGGATGCAGAAAAAGCTTCAAAAATCCTGGGCATCACACTCACCAAGAGTTCCCATACCAAGGATGCTGACGGTAAGCCTCTGGCCATGGCTGGTTTCCCATATCATGCTCTCGACACCTATCTGCCGAAACTCATCCGTGCAGGAGAACGGGTTGCCATCTGCGACCAGTTGGAAGCCCCCAAACGTGCTACTGAGGAAATTTCTCCCTCCAAGGTAGAGAGTCCTCAGCAGGAACAGAACAATTCTTCAGGAATACACAGATAATATGTAATCATCATGTCAAGGAATCAAGAATATGTAGAACAATATGCAGAGTATGCCATGGAGCAGATGCGACGATATGGCATACCTGCTTCTGTCACCCTTGCACAAGGCATCTGCGAGAGTGCAAGCGGACAGAGCGAGTTATCCCGAAAGGGAAACAATCATTTCGGCATCAAGGCTACTTCCGGTTGGGTTCAGAACGGTGGCAAGTACCTCGTATATACCGATGACCGTCCCAACGAGAAGTTCTGTCAATATGCTTCTGTTGGCGACTCATACGAGCATCATTCTCAGTTTCTGAAAGGAAACAAGAGATACAGCTCGCTCTTCAAGCTATCCCCTGATGACTACAAGGGATGGACAAACGGGCTGCAGAACTCCGGTTATGCCTCCAACAAGAAGTACGCTTCAAGTCTTCAGAGCATCATCGAGAAGAACAACCTGCAGAAGTATGACCAGATGGTCATGAAGGAGATGAAATCGCAAGGCAAATCATTCGGTACCGAAACCAATCCTCGTCAGCAAGGAGAACAAAACAGCCAGAAGACGAGTGTTTCAAAGCCTGCGGAGAGTAAAAAGTATTCCTATCCCTTGAAGAGAAACGAATTTATGCTCGTCACCTCCCCCTTCGGAATGAGGAAAGATCCGCTCAATCCGGCCAATACGCAAATGCACAAGGGCATCGACATTCAAGCCAGGCATGACAATGTACTGGCTACGGAAGATAAGGGCAAGGTCACTCGGGTCAACAACAATCCGAATACTGCAGGTGGACTGTCTGTAACTGTAGAATACAACAGAAATGACGGCAGCAAGTATCAATGTACCTACATGCACCTGAGCAGTATTGCCGTCAAGGCTGGAGATAACGTCAATGCCGGTCAGCGATTGGGCGTGACTGGCAATACGGGAACCAGAACCACTGGTGAGCATCTGCACTTTGGAGTAAAAGCATCTCTGCAGATGGCAAGGCACGGGATATAGACCCTGCTGCATATCTTGCTGAAATCTCTCAAAAGGGAAATATCCAGCTGCAGACTCTCCACAACGGCAAGGACATCACCGCTCAGTATAAGGTTAGCAATCCTTCTTCACAAGGCGAAGTGCAAGATATGGCACAAAGTCCGGAAGCCTGGATGAAGAAGCTTCTGTCATCTGAGGACAGCGGAGTGAAAATGCCTGGCGAAGACCCTGTCATTGAGATGGCTATGACTATGTTCACCTCTCTCATGGCACTTGCCCTGCAGATAGACAACAAGAGCGAAGAAGAGAAAATGCAGACTGTGACCGACTCGGTTGTCAGCAAGAGCATCGACCTCTCCTCGCTCCTTCCCTCTTATAAAGCCTGTTCCGTGAACATTCAGGATGGCAAGCCTTATCTCCATGTAGATAACGGAACCGTCCAGTTTACAAGAGAAATGACCCAGGCAGAAATGACAAAGCTCCAGCAGACGCTCGGCAATGCCAATCTGAGCGATGATGACAAGCGAAGAGGTGTTGCCTCTATCATCCAGGCAGCGACGGTATCTCAGCAGATGTCACAGAATTACCAGAAAGGCGTTGACGATCAGCAGGACAGACAGGAATCTGTTCAAATCAAATAATGAAGTAAAACAATAAACCAAGTTTATAATGATTAAATGTAATGTAACCGTATGCGGCACGGTATGTCGCCAGGCACAGATGCGTGCCAACAAGGAAGGTAAGCAGTTTATCTCTTTTGGAATCAGTGTAGTGGTTCAAGCCAAGACCGGTATCAACAAGACTGTAGAAATCAGCGTAGCCAAGGATGGTGACAACCAGGCCGAACTGGTCAACTATCCAGTAGGTTCCCGTATCGAGGTGGCTGGAGTTCTCCAATTCCATAAGAAAGGCGATGCGCTTTACCTCAATCTCTCAGCTTCGGGAGTGAATACCTTCAATGCAGGAAGCCAGGACGCAATCACCGGCACCATCGAGTTCAGAGGAACCATCGGCAAGCAGGTTGAGGTGAAGACCGACAAGAAGGGCAAGCCTTATACCCTATTCTCTGCCTACAGCAGCGAGAAGGATGGTGACAACTATGCCTACACCTGGATTCGTTTCATGCAGTTTGACACCACAAAGGCAGACTGGGTACAGGCTAAGGCTGGCATCAATGCCAATGGTGATTTGCAGGTGGGAGCCTACAACGACCGCCTTGACCTTACTTGTCGTATCACCGAGCTTACTCCATGGGAGAAGAAAGCAGCATCCACCAACCAATAAGAAATGATTATGGCTGATTACAAGAAATATAATACAGATGGCCGTAGCAGTGAAGACCGGGCTTTGGACAAGTTTGCCGAGATGATGATTGAGAAGATCAACACCTTGCAGAACGACTGGAAGAAGCCTTGGTTCACTGAAGGTTCCCTGACATGGCCTAAGAACCTGTCAGGGCGTGAGTATAACGGCATGAATGCCCTGATGCTCATGATGCACTGTGAGAAGCAGGGATATAAGTTGCCGGTGTTCTGTACCTTCGATAGAGTTGCCGGTCTGAACTTCAATAAGGACAAGCAAGGGAAAAGACAGCAGGTTAAGGACAACAACGGAGAAGCTCTGCCTCAGGTGACAATCCTCAAAGGCGAGAAGAGTTTCCCGGTTTTCATCACGACTTTCACCGTTGTGAACAAAGAGACAAGGGAGAAAATCAAATACGATGACTACCGCCTGATGTCCGAGGAGCGACGCAAGGAGTATAACGTATATCCTAAATTGCAGGTTTACAATGTGTTTAATGTGGCGCAGACTAACTTGCAGGAGGCTCGTCCGGAACTCTACAAGAAACTGGAGGCAGCTGCAGGAGTGAACAGACCTTTGAATCAGGGTGATGACTTCTCCTTCCCTGCCATGGATAAGATGATCAAGGAAAACGGATGGATCTGTCCTATCAAGCCTGTCTATGGCGACAATGCCTACTACAGCATTTCGAAGAATGAGATTGTCATTCCTGAGAAACGCCAGTTCAAGGATGGAGAGTCCTTCTACACCAATCTCGGACATGAGATGGCTCACTCTACGGGGGCAGAGAACCATTTGGGCAGATTGAAGCCTGCATCTTTCGGAAGCGCAGAATATGCCCGTGAGGAACTTGTTGCCGAACTGAGTGCCGCTCTGGTGGCCCAGCGTTTCGGTATGACCAAGCACTTGAAGGAAGACTGTGCCAGTTATCTGAAAAACTGGTTGGACAGTTTGAAAGAATCGCCTGAGTTCATCAAGACTACGCTTACCGATGTGAAGAAGGCTTCTCACATGATCAACCAGCATATCGATGCCATGCAGCTGAAAATAGACCAGGAACAAAGTCAAGAGGCTGAGCAGAAGCAAGAGAAAGCTCCAACGATGTATTACGCTTCAGTGGCGTATCTCCAGACTACCGATGCAACAGACCGTCTTGACAAGTTCAAAAATGATGGAGACTACAATGCACTCCTCACTGAGGCAAAGGAATACGACCAGGGTGATGCTCCTGACCTCTCCAAAATCAATCTCTCTCCAACTAAATACCGTGGCGATGATCTCCTTGTTGAAGATGAGCATTATGCTGTTGTATATAATCCAACAGTTGGAGGCACATACGATGTAATGCGCAAGGTAAGCGCAGAGGAAATCAAGGATAACATCATCCGCTACGGTCTCCCAGAGGATGCAACAGACGACGTAAAGGAAGTTGCCAAGCAAATGGAAAAAGAAGAGGTAATTGCTCAGGAAGAAGAACAACACTACCATAGAGGACGATAATTTATCCCATTCTATTAAAGACAGTCACTTTGTTGGCTGTCTTTTTTTGATGCAATAAATATGGGGAATTACTTTTCAAGCAGTATTGTAAGAACAGCAATAAAAACGTGTGCACTCTAACCGAATCTATAAAAATGTCACTCAATGTCCCCCAAGATGTCCCTCAAGATGTCACCCAAGGTTTCAATTAAGAAATTGCTTAATGAAAACGGTTTTGAAAACAGACAAGAATTACGCTAACAATCTGAAACACAAACGAAAAAAAATAGCCCAATCAATATCGCTTGCAATTCTGTTTGCAGTTCCGTTTGCAGTTTCATTTTTTAAACAAAATCTGCAAACAGAAAAATACAACTGTCAGAGATAAATGTCCCCCAAGTGTCCCTCAAATGTCCCCCAAGTGTCCCTCAAATGTCCCCCAAGGTGTCCCTCAATAACACGTTTTATACAGATATAACCAACATATAATCGTTTTAATTCAATAGTGTCCGCACTGCGGACACTATTGTCAGTAGGGCTTCCTAAATCTTTTCTTGGCTCAGGGGAGATTGTCCATGGATAGACACTTCTCCTAACCAAAATATTTCTCATTCTGATTTACGATTGAATCTCTGAATTCGTTCTTTGACTATTCGTAAATAGGTACGTTTCATCTTGTCATTCAAAAAAGAATTGTTAGTCAAACGCTCTACTTCGTCAGGCAAGACAGAAAAAGAGTCAAGAATCTTTTCTATACGCTTCTTCTTCAGACCGATAAGCTCGCCAAATCTCTCAAAGTCCAGACGGCATGGATGTCCTGTTCGCTCATACACATCACTTTTCTCCAGAGTCAGAGAAAGACCACCATTCAAGCCCAAGTCATCGCCCTCGATATGGAGACAGGTGTTCATCAGGTCATAGGCGGGAGCAAGCTGGTAATGCTCGCCAATTCTCATGATAGAGAAGTTTTTCAGATGGTCATCTCCATTACCGTAGATGTAATTGAATACAACCAACTTAAAGAAACGTTCCATGGCTATCATCCAGGCAGGAATATATCGTTTTATTGCATAGGCAATATCCTCGAAGCATCCATCATATTTGAAATAAGTACCTTGCTCAGCTTCATTCTTACCAACCAGAGAAGCGAAATCCTCCATGAGATATTTGCTTCCGTCCTTGGCTATATCAAACCGCTTAGTGATATATACCATATCGCCATGAGGGGTAAAGCAAAGGCCGTTTTCTGCTGTAATGATACCATATACCTGTGAAGCTATCTGCATGGTAAGATGCTCATTAGCTGGAATCTGCTTCCTGGTATAGAGCGTGTTATCCCAAGGTGCCGGCTTCAGGATATAGCGAGAGCGTTCATCCGTCTGCGAGAGTCTGATGATTCCATTCTCTATCACTGCAGGAAATTTCTCCTGAGCTCCAGAAACAGAGATACGTCTCATGGCAACCATAGTCTCAGATGTCTTACTGATTTCATCTATTTCAAAATCAAGCAAATGCGACACTTTCTGACCATCAAACAGTTTTTTGCAAGCTGTAGGAGAATAAGTGGAAAACCCATCTGCAAGGGTGGATGGGCAATGATTTAATTCTTTCATGATTCTACTTCTTTTACGGTTATTGCTCCTATCGTATCATGGGTTGCTATCTTCAGAAGAAGTCCAAAGAAATCCTTCTCATCCAATCGCCAACTTCTGCAGACTATCTTTCTGTTTGTTCCTTCTGGAAGCATATTGGTAAAAACTGGGAATAGATAATCTGACTGATAAGGGGCTTCCCTGAAAGGCATGGTAAGTGAGACAGGATCGTGGGTCCTATCCATCATATACTGCTTGTCGTATGTGAAGGTATAACCTCTGCCAGGAGTTGACTCCTCTAAGAGTCCTGCTTCTGTGTCGTGACAATAAACGATAGCTTTTCTCATGACTTACTTTATTTAAACTGTTTGACGAATCTCATATTTAACCTCCATGCCAAGGATATCCATGATTTTTTCAACCGTCGATAGGGAAGGGTTGCCTTTACCGCTCTCTATTTTCTTGATGGTAGAAATGGCTATCTCAGACATGTCAGCGAGGTCTTGCTGGGTAATTCCCAAGGCCTTACGCTGCAATTTCATTACTTCTTGAATTTTCATATCAAGTAGTGTATTATATTGTACTTTTTGTGCAAAGATAAGAAATGTTTTTGGATTAAACAAGCAAAAGTATCTTATAATGTTCTTTTTATGAAAAATTAAAATTTCATGAGACTATATTTTGGTAAGGAGAGGTGTCACTTGTAAAGGGTGAGGTAAAGGGTGAGGTAAAGGGTGAGGTAAAGAGAAATGATGTAATGGCACCCAAGGTGGCACTCAAGATGGCACCCAAGATGGCACTCAAAGTGGCACCCAAGATGATACTGAAGGTGATACTCAAATGATACCCAAGAATAAATATCTGACATCCAGTACAATTCTGTATTTTCCTAAAAACAAAATTAGGGAGTTTACTCATCACGAGCAAACTCCCCTTGATGTATGAGAGAAGAATTTTAGTGCTTTTACTCAAAAGCTACATTCAGTATATATTATGTATATATGTGTACATGTATTCACGTATTCATGAATACACGTTTCAGCCTATTTTAGCAACACAACGGTTGTGAAGCGGTTTGCCTCATTCGCCGCATATTTGTCGATTCCGCCTAAGTTGTAGGCTTTAATCTGGCTCTTATCTACACCTCGCTTGATGAGAGCCTTGGCTATAAACTTGGCACGCCGCTTACCTAAATCCTGGTTGCCGGACTGAGTACCAGTAGCACTATCGGCTGCACCGGATATTTTAATCTTCAGGTTTTCCTGCTTGGCCATCTTCGCAATGTCGTCGAGGTTCACGAGCTGTGACTTGTCAACCAATTTATCAGTGTTGAGCTTGAAGAAGAAATACACTGGAACACCGATGCTTACTTTCAGGTGGTCAGAAGATGAAAGGGAATCTGAGCGATAACCATCAGCATTACCTGCCATGTTGCCATCACCGTTGCCCATTGCACCCAGCTTGCTGTTGCCATTCATCGAGAGTCGGGCACGGAGGGAGTTGAGACCGCTGTAGCTGTTTTTCGGATAGACGGTCTTGCCATCGTCATTTCCTGCAAGTCGCTTTTCCAGATGAGCGTTCCTATCCCTCATGTAGGCAATGTAATCCTGGAGGGCGAGATTCTGCTTGATGTAAGGAGTTGCATCCACTACTCGCTTCCACCCTGTCTTGCCTATCGTGAAGGACAGACCGGCTGATACGGAAATCATGTTGTCGCCGAACTTGGCAGAGGTTCCGATGCAGTCAAAGTTCCTGGCGGTCAGCATTCCACTCACCTCTCCTACAAGATGAACACGGTCGCTGATGCGGTAACGGGCTTCCACGCCATAGGTGAAGGCAAACGGATGACTGCCACTTGAACCGCCCTGGCAGGTACAGTTGTTGATCCAGTCGGAATTATGAATCATGCCGACACCTACGAAGGGAATCACATCCCAAAGAGGGATTCCGCTTTCATTCTGACGGATGCCAGACGTGACATTGTACAGAAAGTCTGCATGGACAAACTGATACTTCATCGTATGGAACTCTGCATTCTTGAAGCTGAGTCCCTGAAATCCTATTCGTCCACCGATTGCGGGCGTGAACCATTTGCCGACTCCTATCTGCAAGAGAGGAGTGACACGGTCGAACACGTCACCGCAACCAATGGGCGTCCCAAGAAAAGCTGAAGCCCCGCCCATTGCTTCTATAAACCAATTTCTACCCCAGTTGGCTGCTTCGCTTACATTCTTGAGATATGTAGGATTAACAGGCATGAGCATCTGCTCCTGACTGTATGATTTCTGGATATAAAGACTGTCAGAACTCTGTCTGGCAGTTTGTGCCGAAGCTGTCATTGCTGCCAGGCACATCATTGATATTGATAATATTTTCTTTCTCATGTTGTTGTCTTTGATGATTGATTACTTGCGTAAACAAATGAGCATGGTGTTACATCTTCTTTCTTCTTCTGACGGATGGAGCGCACATCTTGCGTGCCATAGCCAGGCATCTTCTTGCCCACTCCCTATCGTCTTCATCCGATCGCTTGCCCCATCCAGAGCCTGGGCTGCCGCCTCCGCCTCCATGCGTCTGTGCGATGGTTGTGGCATCATCCACGAAACCGCACACGAGGTTCAAGGCTACCTTGACAACATGGTTGCCGTCTTCTGCCAACTGACAGAGAAGCGTGCCGTCGAAGTCGAGTTTCACGCTGTCGGGGAGATTCGGGAAGCGAATGGCAAACTCATGTGCCATGGTGTCGAGCATCACGCCATTGAGATGATAACTCATGTTGTGCGCCCAGGAAAGTTCAGACTGGTTGGCTTTGTCTTCCAGTTCACTGGCCTGCTTCTCTATCTCTTCCTTGTCCTTGCGGAGGGTGTCAAGCAACTGGTTAGTCTCAGAAAGCTTCTTCTCCTTGTCTGCCAGTTTATCCTCCACCATTGCCTTCTGCTGTTCAAGGCTCTGAATCTTACGGGCGATGTCGGCACTGATGTCGTCGCTGTTGGCTTGCAAGGCTCTCAGCGGTTTGAGTTCTGCTTCGAGACGGTTGATTTCTGCCTTCAGATTCTCAATCATAGAGGTGAATGATTTCTGCTTCTTCTGGGCAATGGAGAGTTCCACGTTCAAATCTTCGAGGGCTTTCCGGGTGTTCAGCATCTGGGCTTCGAGCGTCACGCATTCGTTGGCGAGCCATCGTCGATACTCTTCCGTTGAACGGTGACGTGCTCCTGTCTCTGCTATCGACACCCCTCTCGTGAGTCCCCATTTCTCATTGACCTTGGCCAGTTCGTCGTGCAGGGCAAGAAGATAGTTCTTGTAATCTATGCGGTTCTGACCATGGAAGATTTTCTTGAAGGCGAACTTCTTATCCTTGTCTATCGGCAGAAGCGCACAGTGGACGTGCGGATTTTTTTCATCGCAGTGGACGATGAAGGAGACGATGTTTTCCTCTCCATATTTATCTGCCACAAAGCGGTAGATGTCCTGTGCCCACTGCTCTATTTCTGGCATTCTACGGATATGCTCGCTGCCACCCTTGCTTTCAAAATCTACCTTCTGATTGCCAAAGGCAAGCTCTCGCATACGTTCCGTTGAACCGCCGAAGATGAAATTCACCACGGTTCGGAAACGTGGTTCTGCCAGTCCTTCATTGGGGTCTTTAATGCCACGTGAGGCGAGATTTTCTGCCATGCGCCTGGTAAGCGGACGGCTCTTGTCTATCGGGGCGACCATGCCACCTGGACCAATCTCGAAGTTGAGATGTTCACGGCTACGGTCGTAGTTGCCTTCACGCATGGCCTGGTTCCATCCCTTCTCCGTCCAGTCTCTCAACTCTTCGTTGCCTACCGAAGCAAGGCCTTTGGTAACCTTGATGTCCATGACCTGTTTTGATGATGTTCCCATATCGTATTTCTTTGCTATAGTCCTTACTCCATGAGCCTTTTTCAGTCTTGGCAACACCAGGAAATCTGACCCAGCTTGCTGTTTATCTGGTCAGCCCTCCCGACTACTTCAGTAGGTCGGGGTATTAGGCTTCCCAAGACTGAAAAAAAGTGGCACGTGCAAGCACGCTGCCTCACGTTGCTTGAAATCATTCAGCGATGTGCTAACGGGCGTCCTGATCGCCATCAGCGTGCCTCGCATGGAATAAGGGGAATATGATTTTTGTTTTTAATCGTCGGAAGATTCCGCAGGCGCTACCTTTTCAGATGGCTCCCTGGCCTCAGTAAGAGGACGAGGGGGATTCACATAGTAGCGGGAAGCGGAGCAGCAGATGTAGTGTTCGAAGATGCAATCCAGGAGTACTATCTCCGCTTTCGAGTATCGGGTTGCCACTTCGTCCATATAACTCGGCTTGGTGTTGCCACTGATGGCTTTAGCCAGAATGCCAAGAGAATCTATCACCTTGTGCCAGTCCCAGACATGGTCTTTTCCGAAGAGCAGGCTCACGGAATCTGAAAGTTCCTCAGGCAGTTCTTTCTCCTGATTGAGATAACGGAAGATGGAAACTGCCAGTGAATCGAATACCTGGGCTTGCTGGTTGAGTACACGCCTGGCAGGAATGCCGCCATATCCTTCCTGCTTGGCCATGTTCATCTTCAAGTCGTAATAACTGCTATAGGAATCGGCCACTTCCCTGGCGGTGGCTCTGCCTTTGATGAAGCGGATGAACTGCATGGCGCAGAAGTCGAGGATGTCGTCCGGGCTCTCGATAAGAAGAGAGAGACGTTGCTCCAGATTGACAGAGAAGATGAAGCTCTTGGAGTATGGCTCTACGGAAAGCTGACCAAGTTTGGTGAGTCCGGAGATAAACTGGCGAACCGTGGCACGCTGCCATTGCCACTGACGGGCAAGTTCGGAAATGGTGGCAACAAACTGGCCGGGCAACAGCTGGAGGGCTCCATCGGTTCCCAGAGACTGATAGGCTCCTGAGGATGCTTTCGAAAGCAGGTCGCAGTAGGCTTCCAGCTTGCTGTAACGTTCCTCTGCTTTCGGCTTCAGAAACTCCAGCAACGAACGGTCAACACCTCGGCATCTGTCTGCTTCGGGTGTCTGTTGATTGGGATGATGAGTCATTTGAGTCATTTTTGATTTTGGAATGTTGAGCAAGTGGATATGATTCTGTGCCAGTTGCAGGTGGCATCTAATAGTAATTTCTGATAATCAGCGCGAGCAGATCCTTCGGGTTGTTGATGGCCTCAGGATGGCTCTTCAGCAGAAGAACTCTTTCAGATGGATAGAAGACTGCTGCCTCACTGATGGCAAAGAGGAACAGAGACATGCTGTTCATATAAGGTAAGGCGTAGCAAACTATCGAGAGCAGCAAGGTGGCGAACCAAAGTCTTTTTCTCTCATGCAATAAATGGAACGTGCTTTCTGCGATTTTCCTGTTAAGAAGCACCAGAGTCAGGAGTGTTGACTCTACGACAGAGAGATTGGGAGCCGTGACATGGCAACACCAGTTGACGAAGATAAGCATCAGCACAACCAGGTAAGCATAGAGATTTCTTGCACTCTGAAACATGGCCATCTTCCACATAAACCGCTTCATGAATCCATATTCCTTCCTGTAAAGACAGAAAAACGCTGTCAGCAAGAGGAACGGAAAGGCAAACCGGATGAGGGTTAATATCTGTATCATAATTTTTTTTTACTTGTTATTACCTTTGTCGAGTGATTCGAGTCGCTCGGCAATTCTGTTGTTTAACTGAATGTTGTAACTGAGCGACATCTGGTCTATGGTAGGGTCTTTCGTCAGTTCTTCATCAGCTTCGATGAGAAGACGGAGATAGAGATCCACATTGAAATTGTGGTCTGACTTCTCTGTAGGCATGGCTTCAGGCGATTTGCCATGAGGCTTTATCGGGAGCATCGTATCAGGGTCGATGTCATCTGGCAGTTGGTAAGCCGTCTGTATGCTTCGCATCACGAAGATGCAGAAGACTATCATCAGTCCGACAATCGCCTTGGCCATGATGTTTAAATCAAAGAGCATCAGAACAAGCACCATTACCAGGATGGCTATTATATAGAATGTATATACTTTTCTTTTAGTACTCATAATCGCTTAATTCAAGTTTGATGATTCCGAAGGATGCTTTCTCTATAATGTATTCGACATCACGCTGGGTGAGAGTGCCCTTCTCTACTCTACCCTTGGCGCCCGGATCTTTTCTACAAAGAGCTGCCAGACCCTGGTTCAAGTCGTATTCATTGATTTTCCAGGTTCGCTTCTTTCTGAAAGAGTAATGATCTCTGTAACTCTGGAGTGAAAGTCCCTTGTAAAACAGGGTCTTCAACACCCCATCCTGCAGGATTCTCATCTCTACCAGCAGTTCCGTATCTTTAACTATTATCCATGTTCTGTATCTTTGTATGATGTCTGCAATCAGGTAATACGTCTGTTTGTTCATCTAGAGACCGCAGTTGAAATCATTCATGATCTGTACGTGTTCTCGCTTAGCCCGGAACGTGCCGCGACGTTCGTGCAGCCGGAGGTCTTCAAAAAGATCAGCCGACATGAGTTCGATGGAGTTGTAAATCGTCACATTCAACTCGTGGATGAGTCCATCGGCGGAAGTCTTGCAGTTGATCTTGAACATCCTTTCGGTGACCGGATAGCAGTAGGCGCAGCATTCATGTCCGAACACCGTATGGACTGATGGCTCCAGATGGTAGAGAATGGCAAGATCGGCATTCATTTCGAACATATCAATCACCTTATCTATAGGTTGTGGAATATGCACTTCGTAGGGAAGAATGGCATAATCTTCGTATGCCTTTATCTCGCCAATCCAATAATTGTCAATCAGCTCTGGCAACAGCATGGGGCCGGATGCCTTGAATTTGTAGATAGCTTCCTGTAACATGATAATGAAAGATTAGAGGGTTGATATGTAAAGACGCATCAGCTGGGCTGGAATCTTGTTGGACACTTCCTTGTTGACAAGGTGCTTGCCTTCAAGCCTCGTGATGATGGCAGGATAATCCTTGGCGATGTCCGTCATCAGCTGAGCCTGCTCCGGGGTGAGCATGGCGATGGCCAGCGCATCCATCGAGAGATAAGGCTGCAATATCATCCAGAGATAGGCATTGGCTTGGATAGCATCTCTGATTTTTCCTCGTTTCAAAGCGTCACGGCAAACCTGGGCGTTGAGAATCAGACGGCGGTCTGTTCGCATGGACATGAGAACGAGGGTCTCAGAAGCTGGCAACTTATTCCTGGAAGCAGACTTGTAGATGGCAGAACAGATGTCTGCCGTATGGTTGGTGATTTCCGTCATTCCGATGGATGAACATTCATCGATATGAGCGAGGAACGTGCGGAAATGGCGGTCTTCCTCATGCAGGAACGCCACGAGTTCTTTCCTGGATTTGATTCCTTGCGATTTTGTAGTCAGCAGAAACCTGGAGTAGTTGGCCAAGGCTCTATGAACTTCCAGGTCATAGGCAGGCGATTTGTCCAATGTAGCAAAGAACTTGGAGGCATTTTCCTTCAGAGAGCCGAGTTCCTTGTTGTCCTTATATAAAGAGGTGTGGAGCTTCACATAAGCCACATCGCTCAAAGTGCAGTTGCCAGTCATTCCCAGAAGTTCTGTGCGGATGGAATCTGAAATCAGATCATACTTCATGGAAAGCCCACTGTGCGCATTGAACGAAGGGTCCTTCCTGATGTAGTTCAAGACGGTGTCCCCATACTCGTGCCACTGGTTGATGAAGCCTGCAAGGTGCTCTGCATCAGAGTCAGAATGGCCTTTTATCGTCTGAAAGAAAGCCTGGTACTGTTTCAAGGCATCTTCAGAAGACTTGAAATCATATTGACGACTTCCACTGCATGAGGTGATCATGAGTAAGGCACATAAAAAAAGCAAGTGAAAGAATAAACTCTGCTGAGTTGTTTTTCTTTCACTTGCTTTACTTTCTTTCATTTGGTTTTTGAGACCTGTTGCTGAAGAGTTACCGAGGCAACCGACAAAACTGTTCAACTGTACTGTATTCCTATTATCCATTGGCATGTAATTGAAAATTTTGCGTGCAAAGATACAGATAAAATTCCACATTAACGACACTACAATCAGACTTTATGTTATTTTATGTTTCATACTCTTTGCAGTATGATTCTTGTAGGAGTGCTCCTAATTTATAAATTAGGTTAAATCAAGTCTGCTGCACCAACAAAACCAGGCAGTATGAATCCATTTCTGAATATAATTTGTATCTTTGCAGAAGAATCGTGCCTAATGCAGGGTTATCCTGCCGCAAAAAGGCGCATAACTATCAAGTTATCAGTCAATAAAACATTTTGATATGGCAAAAGTAGGCTACATCATGGCTACATCCCAGTATGACAAACTGGAAGAAGACCGCAAATGGATGAACGAGTTCGGTTGTGTAAGAATCATCGAGGAAAGTGATGATAACGAACGCCACAGACCGCTGTGGAAACAACTGATGGCAGCATTGCAAAGAGGCGATGAACTGGTGATTCCGAAATTTTCCAACGCCTTGCGTGGCAGTCGTGAACTGGCAATATTCCTGGAATTCTGCCGGGTCAAAGTCATTCGCATCATCAGCATCCACGACCGGATTGACTCCAGCAACATCCTGTTTCCGGAAACCAAGCCATCAGACGTATTGGTAATGATGGGTTCCCTGCCCGACGAAGTCCTTGCTCTCAGGAAATCAGCAGAGCATGTAATCAAACTGCAGGAGAAGATGATTGTGTCTCTCCCTCCTGTTTCTGCCAGCAAGATGCAGAAGCTCGATAGAGAGAAGACTGTAGTGAACCTCTATGTTGCAGGACATCCGATAGATGAAATCTGGAGAGCCAGCGGATTCAGAAGCAGAAGTTCCGTATTCCGCATTCTCAACAAGCACGGAATCAAACTGAATAGAGGCAATCACTCCGGACCTATCAAGAAAAGAGACGCAAAGTAAACAAGACATTGAAGATTAGAGCATGAAGAAGATATTATTCCTACACGGATTCTTCGCCACGGGAAGTTGTCCGATGGCGAGAGCCTTGAAAGAGGCGTTTGAGGGGACGGCGGTGGTGCTGACTCCCGACCTGCCATTGCACCCCAAGGAGGCACTGAAGGAGATTCGCTCCATCATCGACCGGGAACAGCCCGACTTGCTTCTGGGCAACAGCTGCGGCTCTTTCCTCGCCCAGATGCTGGCTCCGGTGGTGGGCATTCCTGCCCTGCTCGGCAATCCGTATTTCATGATGACGGAGTTTCTGAAGGAGCGAATCGGCGAGCATGAATACAAGGCGCCGAGAAGGGACGGCAATCAGCAGCTGGTGATTGACGAGGCGCTGATTGAGGAGTTTGCGGAGCTGGAAGCCGTTCAGTTTGACCATTGCAACCCCTATTATAAGGATCGTGTGTGGGGACTTTTTGGTGAGCAGGACACCCTGGCTCACTTCTCCCCTCTCTTCCTGAAGCACTACAACCAAGCCTTCCATTTCCCTGGCGGTCATACGCCTACTGAACAGGAGGTAAAGACCTGGTACGCTCCCCTTGCCCAGAAAATGATGATGGAATTTTCAGCAAAGGAAGAAAGATATTTCCAGCACTTTAAGGGCGGCAAATACAAGTTCATCCATTCTGCCTTCGACTCCGAGACTCAGGAGCGCATGGTGGTTTATCAGGCTCTCTATGGAGACCAAGCCTATTGGGTAAGACCGGAAGATATGTTCTTCGGGAAAGTAACGAGGGACGGCAGAACTTTTAATCGTTTCACAGAAATAGATAAATTCTAACAACAGAAAAATGAACATGAAACAGATAGAAACACTCGTTTTTGATTATGGAGGTGTCATCGTGAATATTGATGATGCCTCTGTTGTGAAAGCCATGGAGAGCCTGGGCGTTACGGCGTTCAAGCGACTAATCCATGTCCGCAAAATCAAGAGACTGATGCACCAATATATCAATGGTCTGGTGGCAGAAGCAGAAACATTGAAAGAGATGCTAAGCCTTTGCCGCAAAGGAACCACAACCGGGGATATTGAGAAAGTCCTGGAAGAGTTGTGTGGCAATCTGCCTGTGGAAAGACTGGAGGCATTGGTCAAGCTTCGGAAGCGATACAAGGTCTATCTGCTCAGCAACATCAACGACACGCTTTGGCAGAAATCGGTCTGTCTGATGAATCAGCTAGGATATTCCACGGACGAGCTGTTTGATGAAGTGTTCCTCTCATACGCCATGCGGAAAGAGAAGCCATCCGTCGAAATCTACGAAGAGATGACGCAGCAGACAGGATTGAATCCTGCCACTACGCTCTATTTCGATGACCGCACAGAGAATGCCGAAGCAGGTAAGCGTTTTGGTTTTCAGAGCGTACTGGTAAAGACCAATCATCTGGAAGAACATCAGGAATGGCAAGAAATTAACAAGAATATAAAAGAATAATCTTATGCGCATAATAGGAAACTTACTTTGGTGGCTCTTCGGAGGTCTCGAAGCTGCCATCGGTTATTTCACCGGAAGTCTGGCTCTTGCATGTACCATCATCGGCATTCCCTTTGCGATACAGACATTCAAGATTGGTCTGCTCTGCCTATGGCCTTTTGGCTCTACAGTAAGAGAATCGAATAGTCCAACTGGTTGCATTCGCATTCCGCTGAATTTACTCTGGCTGATTTTCGGAGGATTGTGGGCTTGCCTCATGCATCTGTTCTTCGGCATTCTCTTATGTATAACGATCATCGGCATTCCTTGGGGAAAACAGCATTTCAAGATGGCCGGACTTTCGCTCGCACCATTCGGAAAGGATGTGGAGTTGGGATTTTAAAGAGATATAAATTGCGCTGATGGCGTATTTACACATGAATAGATAACAATATAAAGAACGAAGCATATGAAAAGTTTTTCACCAAAGCCGTGGTTTGCACCACAGCCTGTGCTGATTATCGGCACATATAATAAGGATGGAGTTGCCAACGCAATGAACGCTGCCTGGGCAGGACAGTGGGACATGAAGGAGATTATGATCTCGATGGGAAACCACGTCACCACAGACAACCTGAAGCTTGGCGGCGAGTTTACCGTTGCCTTCGCGACCAAGAAAACCATGGTGGCTTCTGATTTCGTGGGCATTGTTTCTGCCAAGAACGACCCGAAGAAGATGGAAAAGACGGGATGGAACATCGAGAAGGCGACTATGGTCAACGCTCCTGTGTTCACCGATTTCCCGATGACCCTGGAGTGCCGCATCAAGGAGAAGTATGACGAAAGCGAAACCGGCTATTATCTCGTTGCCGAAATCGTCAATATTCTTGTGGATGAAAAGTATCTGGCAGAAGACGGAAATCCAGACATGGAGAAGATGGAACTGATTGTCTTCGACCCTATTCATCACGACTATATCCAACTGGGCGAGAAAGTCGGAAACGCATTCTCTGACGGCAAGACTTTGAAATAATCAACGTAATTTTAACGACTCAGAAACAATGAATCCAATAGCAATACGCCTGCTTTCGCAGCAGCTCATCTGTCCTCAATTTGATACTCCCCAAAAGGTGGTGTCTCATTTTGGGGCCATGCAAGCCCAGGATTACCGGATGGTAAGATGGGCTGTGATGATGCGTACTCGCAAACCTTCTTCCTTCGCATTCAAGAATGCATACGATGAGGGTGAGATAGTCCGTCTTCACCTGCTGCGTGGCACTTGGCAACTGGTTTCAAATGAAGACTATTGGTGGATGCTGGACCTGATTTCACCTAAGGCAACTTCTGTTGTAAAAGGATGGATGAAGAGTAATAAAATCAGCATCGATGATTCTGAGCTCAATCTGATTCACGAGATATTTGTTCAAAAAACCGATGAGATGCAGTCTGTAACAAGCAAAGACCTGAACGAGGCTTTGCTCGAAAAGGGCATCATCATGGACAAACATCGCCTATCCTACCACATTCGCTTTAACGAATTGAACGGTACTTTCTGCAGCGGCAATCTTCTTCCTACAAAGGCGACATACAGTCTCACGGAAAAGAAGGTTCCAAGAACAGCCAGGCTGGAACGTGATGAAATGCTGATGCTTCTGGCAAGAAAATATTTTCAGAGCCATTCGCCAGCCACATTCGAAGATTATGTCTGGTGGTCAGGACTGAGCACTTCTGATTGCCAACGAGGCATTGAGTTGCTTGGTTCAGAACTGAGGGTTGAAAAATGGAAAGACTATCAGTTCTACCTGCATGAATCATGTCGAACACGTGGATTCAGAAGAGGAAAGACTCATCTGATAGCTCCCTTTGATGAATATCTGATTGGTTATAAAAGCCGGGAATTAGTGATTCATCCGCATCAAATGCCGTCTGCATACACTAATAATGGCATTTTCTTTCCTGTAATCGCCCTTGATGGCAGAATTTGCGGCAACTGGAATCCTTGGGAGAAAAATCTCAACATCAGTTATTTTGATTCGACAGAAAAAGATTTGTCATTTGAGAAGCAATGGAAAATATTTAATGGAACGATAAAGAAGAAATAAATGACTATTGATACAACAAACCTCTGCTCACATCTTCAAAAGAAGTTGTTTGAACCTGATGGAGTATATTATCCTATCTGGCAAGCCATGCAGAACGATAAGGAGTTGACTGCCGCGGTTCGCTCACGACAGCTTCATATCTATCGTAACGGCAAGAAGATTCTCATTCTCGCTGGCAAGGCTCAGCCGAAGATTATCAGAGAGGATAAACTGAACGAATTGATTAAGAAAATAATATAAATGATTAAGAAAGAAGAAGTTATATCTTTTGTATGGCAGCATATTCTGCTGCTCGTTTCGCTCTATGTAATGACTTTCGGAGTCGCAGCATGTGTGCGAAGTCAGTTAGGTTCAAGCGTTATTTCCACCATCCCTTACGTGATGGCTTCGGCAGGTAAGATGCTTGATTACATCCCAGGATGGACTATCGGCGGCTACACCATCATGATGAATGCGAGCTTCGTGGTGCTGCAGATTCTGATTCTGAGAAGAAACTTCGAGTGGGTGCAACTCTTCCAGCTCGCTATCGGCTTTATCTTCGGAATGTTCATAGACCTCAATATGGTGCTTACACAGTGGATGGTTTCAGAAAATATCCTGGTCAATGCCCTTGTGCAGATTGCCGGTTGCACCATCCTCGGTTTCGGAATTGCCATGGAGGTGAAGTGCGGCTCAGTAACCATGCCTGGCGAGGGCATTTCCATCGCCATTCACAAGGTTACCGGCTGGCCATTCCCTAAAGCCAAGATTCGGGTGGACATCACGCTCGTGATCTTGGCCGTCTTGTTCTGTTTCCTGCTTCTCGGTTCATGGAAATGGGAGATCGTGGGCATCGGAACGCTCTTCGCCATGGTCTATGTAGGTGTTACAGTTCGCCTATTCAACAAACATCTTGCATGGTTCGACCGCCTGCTCCACTATCGTCCAGGTTGCCGAAGATATGTTTACGGACTGGCACGATACATAAGAAGACAGATGTAACGTCAAGATTATTTAAGTTCAACGGATAAAAATAGATGAACATGAATTTTCCAGAAGTATATTCAGCAACAGGCATATAAACGGTATGTAAAAATACTGCTATTCTGATGTGGGCAATGAGAATGCTATGGAACAGGAGCACTATTCTGACTCGGAGTATGTAGCCTAATTTCTGCATCAATATTTAGCGGTCTAACTAAGCAACTTGTTAAAATAGCCAAAAATAGAACAGAAAAGCAAGCAAAAGTTCGTTTTCTATTCCAAATTTTACTATTTTTGCACCATGATAATGGATTTAGAACATATAGGTAACATACCTGTCAGTACTTCAGCTATAGCTTCATTGTTTACAAACATTGAAGCAGGGAATCAGAAAGTACGCAGTCTTGAGGCGGCTCATAAAATTATCCGACTCAAGAAGGGGCTTTATGTGGTAGCCCCAAATGTGTCTCATGTTGCTCTATCCACAGAACTGATAGCTAATCATCTTTATGCTCCTTCGTATGTGTCTATGCAGACAGCCTTACGTTATTATGGATTAATACCAGAAGCTGTTTATACTACTCAGTCTATGACACTAAAGCACTCCCGTAGCTTTGATACTCCTGTCGGGCGTTTTGAGTATAAGAACATGTCAAGAGAAGCCTTTTCAATAGGGATTACAAGCATCAATATGCAGAGTTACGCCTTTCTGATGGCAACACCAGAAAAAGCTCTCTGTGACTTAATCGCAAATTCTCCGAAGGTTAATTTACGTTACCTGAAGGATGTAGAGAACTATTTGGAGGAGGACATCCGAATGGAAATAGATGATTTCAAGAATATGGACATAAGTATATTTGAGCGATATGCTCAGGTTGGAAAAAAGTCTAAATCCATAGAAACTCTAATTAAATATTTAAGGAAATGAATACAAACGAGATATTCAATCAAATGCTTTCGAGCTATGACATAACGACCGAACTGCAAAAGCGCAATGCTATCTTTGAGGTCAACCAGCAGATTATTCTTTCTGGTCTTTACAATGGTGGCTTTTTCAACGAGGCAGCTTTCTATGGTGGAACATGTCTGCGTATATTCCATGGATTGCAGCGTTTCTCTGAGGATATGGATTTTTCCCTGCTTGCTCCGAATGAAAACTTTGATTTTACACATTATTTTCAGCCCATCATTGACCAATTCGCTATGGTGGGTAGAGAGGTTGAGATCAGAAAGAAGGACAAAAAGAACTTTGGCAAAGTGGAGTCTGCCTTTCTGAAAGACAACACAGATGTATATGATATTACATTCCAAACTGAGAAATCTGTTAAGATCAAGATTGAAGTTGATACTCAACCTCCTTTGAAATTCCAAACAGAACAGAAGTTGCTTCTGCTCCCCCAATCTTTCATGACACGATGTTTCACTTTGCCAGCCCTCTTTGCAGGAAAGATGCATGCACTGGTGTATCGTGCCTGGAAGAACAGAGTCAAGGGACGTGATTGGTATGACTTCGAATGGTATGTTCGCCACAATGTTCCTCTTGACTTTACTCACTTGTGCGAAAGAGCCTTACAGTTCAATCACGAAGAGCTTGACAAGGAGACGTTCCTTCAAAAACTGAATGAAAGACTTGCCACGGCAGACATGAATCAAATAAAGGCAGACGTATTGCCTTTTGTCAGGAATCCCAAAGAGTTGGATATTTGGTCGAATGACTATTTTATGGAACTTGCAAAAATGATCAGATTTGAATGAAAGAAACATTTAGAAAATATCTGGACAGATCATTTCACCGGAAATTCAGCATCAGGAAAGGTCATGGTGAAATGCGGTTTCTCTGACACCGGAATGCAGAACAGATGTAGCCAGCTTGTGGGTGGCGACAAGGATATGGTTAAAGTATTTAAGTACAAAGGATAAAAAAATGAGAAAGAAATCAAGAGCAATGGATAGTGAGTGGGCATTGGAAGTAATGCACAAGGCTCCGTATATAACGGTCAGTTTTATTGACGAAGAAGGCAAGCCTTATGGTTTACCCCTGTCACTCGCATCAGATGATGATGTGAATTGGTATTTTCATGGTGCCTTGGAAGGCAAGAAGTTGGAGGCAATCAAGGCTCATCCTGAGGTCTGCCTTTCAGCCGTAACACGTTGTGCGCCTACGGTTGGTCCGAAGGACGGCAGTTTCACCCTGCAGTTCAAATCAGCCATTGCATTCGGCAAGGCAGAAATCGTGTCAGATGAAGCAGAGAAGATTCATGGTCTCCGACTAATCTGTGAACGCTTTCTTCCTCAACACATGGATGCTTTCGACCAGAGCATCGCCCGTTCCCTATCACGCACGGCTGTTGTTCGCATCACGCTCACTGAGCCTCCAACCGGAAAGCGCAAACAATATGATAAGGAAGGCGTGGAAATGAAATATGGCAGAATGGAATAAAGAGGCAATTGCTCCTTCTATGTTGCATTATAAAACAAAGAATTTATGACTTCACTTCAAGAAAGACTGTTCGCCATGCAGGATAAGCAGTATGCTGCTTTCCAGGCTAAACTGACACCGGGAGTGCCTATGGAAAGTTTCATAGGCATTCGTGTGCCTGTGCTTCGCAAGTTCGCAAAAGAGTTTACAAAGGAGGCAGAATGCAAGGAATTCCTGCATCAGCTTCCTCACGAATACTACGATGAGAACATGCTTCATGGTCTCCTCATTTCCGAGGTGAAGGACTACGAGGAATGCATTCGTCTTACAGACAGTTTCCTGCCTTTCGTGGACAACTGGGCAGTTTGCGACATCATGTCTCCGAAGGTATTTGCCAAACACAAGAAGGAGTTATTGGCGAAGATCAAAACTTGGAGCAAATCGTCACACGTTTATACTTGTCGCTTTGGAATAGAGGTGCTTATGTCTCATTATCTGGATAAAGACTTCAAGGCAGAATATCTTGAAATTCCTGCATCAGTAAGGAGCGAAGAGTATTACGTAAAAATGATGATAGCCTGGTTCTTCGCCACGGCTCTTGCCAAGCAATGGGACGCAACGATTCCCTACATCGAGCAACGCCGCCTTGCACCCTGGACGCACAACAAGACCATCCAGAAGGCCATCGAGAGCTACAGAATCACGCCCGAGCAGAAGGAATATCTGCGGACATTGAAGATAAAATAAATGGAAAAATCAGAAATAGGAAAATAACCATGCATTGTCCATTCTATTACCCCGTACAAAAGTACCACACTTAGCAATATTCGTGGTACTTTTGTACGAAAATAGCTATAAAACTGTTGAAATGTATTAAAAAAGAGAGGATATTAAAAGTTTTCCGTACAAAAGTACCACAATTAAAAATATTTGTGGTACTTTTGTACCAAAATTAGGAGAACAATTATGGAAACAAAGAATTCATTCATATCATCTGCAAGCATCAAAGTACAAGGACGAACAGCTTACTACAAGATGCTGGAAGCCGTTCGCCAAGGTGAACTGATTCAGGTTTGCCGTGGCGTATATGCTAACATAGACCAGTTGTCAGCATGTATGGTTGATATTGAGTCTATTGTTCCCAACGGAATCCTCTGCCTTTGGTCTGCCTGGAATATCCATCAGCTTACGACATCCATGCCGCAAGCTTATCATGTCGCCATCAAAAGGGATAGAAGGGTTAAGGTACCTTCATTCCCAAAGATAGAGCTCCATCACTATACTTCCAATATTCTTGAAATCGGCGTAATGGAGAAAGTCATAGATGGATTTAAGGTAAAGGTATATGATGTAGAACGATGCGTATGCGATGCAGTAAAGTTCCGAAACAAGGTGGGCATGGATGTCTGTTCTGAAATCATCGATAACTATCTTTCCAGACCAGAAAGAAATATCAGTAAACTAATGGATTATGCCAGACAATTGCGTGTTGGCAATATCCTGGAAAATTATCTACAAGTGAAGCTATGAGTAAAGAACTATAATGGTACAAGATACTTCTACATATTACGTTTGGATAGGTGGCTCATGTGATTATGGCCATAAAGAGAGAGCTGGTGGTGCTGCCGTTGTGATTGAGCATAACGGCAATATCATCAGCCGTGATGTAATCAGCGACCTACACACCACTGAGTTCCGCATGATGCTAACCCTCATGGTGAAGGTAATGCAGGAAATACCGGAAGGTTCCGACATTCTCTTCCTGACCAACGCTGCCTATATTCAGAACTTTGACAAGACTCCAACGGCTAAATCAGCCAATCCAGACTTGATCATTCAATGCATCGAGGAAAAGAAAAGGCACAACTCTGTCGGAGTCAAGATTGTGCAATATCACAAAAGTCCATTGCTGATAGAGACCCACGATAGGGCTACGGAAGCAATGGCTAAGACAAGGAAGGAGTTTCATCAGAAAAACAAATGAATGTTTAGGGGCGTTTTCCGGTCATTAAGGTCACGGTCATTAAGGTCATTAAGGATTTCCGGTTATTCAAGATGTCTGACCCCAAATATGGTTTACAGCTTATGAGCGATGATTATATTCTTGAAAATCTCATAGAAGAACTGAGGGAAACTCAATAACACCAAAAGTGAGTGGTTTATGTAAAAAGTTACGGAGAAAATGAATTTTCTCCGTAACTTTTTACATTTTCATCTTATATGTTTTGAGAGCATTTCACTCCAAACCATACCGTATTAGAAGTCACATGTATCCGGGTCTGAACCTATTCTGTCAGCCTTCAGCGATGCGATTTCAAACATTTCCTGCTGAGAGAGTTCAAAGTCGAATACATCGATGTTTTCCTTGATTCGGCTTGGAGTAACCGACTTTGCCAGTGGCAGCACGCCTGTCTGCATCACCCAACGGATAACTACCTGAGCCACGCTCTTGCCATGGTTGGCAGCAATTGACTTCAAGAGAGGATTATCCAAGATATTACCTCTTCCCAACGGGCTCCATGCTTCCACAAGAATGTTGTTCTTCTTGCAGAACTCAACACACTCCTTCTGGGTGAATCCAGGATGATACTCTATCTGGTCAACCATCGGACAAATGTTTGCCTTCGCCATTACTGGCTCTGCATGATGCTGCATGAAGTTAGAAAGACCGATGCTGCGAATCAAGCCCTCTTCATGCAGACGCTCCATCGCTTTCCAAGTATCTACATTCAGCTGATTTGCATCCTTGCCAAACTGCAACTCGTTGGCTGGCCAATGGATGAGGTAGAGGTCGAGATAATCGAGACCTAAATCGCTCAAAGTCTTGTCAAACGCCTTCAAGGTCTTGTCGTAGCCACGCTCTGTGTTCCAAACCTTGCTGGTAACAAAGAGATTCTCACGCTTGATTCCACTTTCCTTGATTCCCTCGCCCACGCTCTTCTCATTTTTATAGACAGCAGCGGTGTCGATGTGGGTGTAGCCTGCAGCGATGGCAGCTTTCACAGCTTCAACGCAGGTTGCGCCATCAGGAGTAAGAAACGTTCCGAAACCCGGTGTAGGAATCTTCACTCCATTATTCAATAATATTTCCTTTTCCATAATTAAACTAATCTTTTAAATTTCAACTATTCTTTTGACGATGCAAAGTTACTGACTTTTCCGCTTGACCAAGTTCTGTATGTTTGCAATATCATAGAGTATCTTTGCATTTTTGGCCATCACTTAGCAGTCCCATTGATTTCCCTGCGATATTCTGCAGGAGTAAGATGGGTAATCTTCTGGAACTGCTCGAAGAAATATGCAGTTATTTTATGATTTCTGCAATATACCCTATTATTGAATCTTCTATATCCAATGGTTTAGTATCATCAACGTCAAAAGTTTGTCCATCCCCAAAAATACATTTGAGAATTGTACCCGAATATTTCAATGTGCAAATCATATATTCGTTATGCATGATAGCTAAAGATTTATGGCTCGCGACATTTGGTTGAATGGCAACATTAGTACGTAGTTTTTCTGCCAATAGTAACCTTATTTCTGCAAACTTCTGTAGCAAGCGGAAGAAATGGATAGCCTTGAACACTTCTGTGTAATTGGCAATCTCATTCTCAATAGGCTCGTATTTACATGCCTTGATAGAGAAGTCTATTGCCTTTTCCCTGTTTGTTTGGCTTTTCAATATGCTCTCACGGAATAGGCTATTTTTCTGATAATAGCGAGCCGTCTTCTCGTATTTTGGCAGGACATTTTCAATGGCAGGACGCAAAGCCTCATATGTCTCGAAGTTGGTTCGGGCAAACTTATCTATGAGGTGATAAAGAAACCAAATTTCGATGCAAGGGTGACTCTCGATGAAAATAACTCCTTGCTTTTTGTATTTCTCCTTTGCTTCTTGATAAATGGCGTATTGCGCTTTGTTCTTGACCAAGGTATCGGTGTCGATGACGAGAAATATCGCATCGGCACGTTCTTGTGGGTTCTTGCGAAGTTCCTTGTCTATGAGTTTCAAGTTCTGCTTATATGAGCTACGGCTGTTCTTGGGAATGTCCGGCTCCATAGAGAACTTGAAACGGTTGTTGGTGCGCAACCATTCAAAGTAGTACCATTCCGTAAAACCCTCACAATAGATTTTGACGGTATATTCAAGCGGTCTCTGTTCCATGTTAACCTCCTTTCTTATTCGTCAATAAATATACTGCCCAACTGAGGCTTCGCTCCCAACTTTCCAGCTCTGTAAGCATTGAGGATTGACACTTCCTTATGGAGACCGAAATCTTTGGCACGATAAATCTCTGTCGCTCCCGATTCGTTTTTACTGGCAAAATACACCATATCCCTGCGGATAAAATCCTCGTCAAGAAGCATAAGACTATGAGTAGAGAATATCAATTGTGCCCGGTCTGAATTTACAAGGAATGTCTTGATAATATGGGTGAACAGGTCGTAATGCAGCGAGTTCTCCAACTCGTCACACAGCAATGTCTGATTGTTTTTGATAAGTGTAAATAACAATGCCGACAAACCGTACATACGGTTGGTACCTTCCGATTCCACCATGTTAGAAAGACTTCCCGTGTAGAAAGGAGTCTTGTGGGTGAAGAACAATTCTTCTGTAGATATGATCTTGTCCTGTGGTTCCGAGATATGTAAGATTTTTGCTATCTTTCTGAACTTCTCCATAGCTTCCTCAGAAACCTCACCTTTTTCTTCCTTGATGTATATGTCGGAAATGTTGAAATCAGCCTTTTCAAGCATCTCGCAGATAAACTTCTTGCTGTCAGCATCCAATCTTACCACATCGTTAGCCAACTGTCCAAGATTATCATTCTTGCTGAGCAAAGGCATGAACTCGCTTTCAAAATAATTGAAGACTTTGTCAAGTTCAACATTCTTTTCAACGTTTGCATTCTTATAGGTTGTGAGTACCGTAGCATTGGAAATGCAATTTGACTCTATGAACAGTTTCTGTGTTGCAGACAACTTCAGCAATGGTCCGAAAGAAATTGAAGAGTTGCTCTTGTCCTCATTCCAGGTACGCTCATAAAAGAGCGCACGGCGGTTATTGGGATAGAAGTACAGTTCTTCCTTATAAATCTTTTGGTTGTTCAAGACAACGGAATATTCATATCTGACATCACCAATATAGAAAATCAATTCAAATGATGAGTTTCGGTTTCGGCTATCCTCATCCATCATGAATGGTGTCAGTCCTGTGCCTGTACCAGGTTTCTTGGAACGACTTGCAACCAAATAAAAAATGAACCAAGCCAAAGCTTTGAGGATGTTGCTCTTGCCAGATGCGTTTGGTCCGTAAACAACGCCCAATTTGGAAATGCGAACACCTTTTATTTTAACAACAGCGTAGTCTTCATACGTTTTGTCAGCAGAAGCCGTAAAATCCAGCGTCTGCTCTTCTCTTATAGAAAGGAAATTCTTTACTTTAAATTGTAATATCATATCTTTCGTGCTTAAATTCGTAATTCTTTTGCAAAAATACAAAGAAAAGATGAAATATACAGCTTTTCGGCATTAATTTTAAGAATATTTTTCAGAAAAGCCAATGTAACGTAGAAATGAATCTTTCAAGGCATCGCAGATAAGGGAAACAGATGGATGCATAAATGGTGGTATTCTACACTCTTCGGTCTGCCAGGCGGTTTCACCACGATGATTGGCAATACTATCGAGACCAATCCCTTTATCGGTCTCGTCTGAAATCGTTGCGTCCGTCACCATGCCACCATGCGCCCAG
>OOCC01000037.1_pt1 | contig 65148 bp, 64 predicted proteins | sample 1670971 | NCBI WGS metagenome assembly OOCC01 (sample SAMN06348109, study PRJEB24527) | human gut metagenome | biome: human gut; feature: ankylosing spondylitis patient; material: feces | host: Homo sapiens | place: China | collected 2015-10
TATACTATTATATATTTATATATACTTTTCTATACTTACATTTTAAAAGCGTGATATTGGGTCAAAATAAAACTGTAATAACTGAAATTGTAATTTGTAATCGATTTTTTAGCGGTATCGAGATGCATACATTCATTGCCCCTAAAACTATGACTATCTCATCACAAAGCTATGAGTTATGACCCGCAAAACGATGAGTTATTTTCTTTAACACAATATGGTAGAAATGTTAATGGAATTTCACATAGCTCTGCAAGGTGATTTTTGGTGGTGTAGGAAAAATGTAGTACCTTTGCACCTGTAATCAAGAACATTATTAATCACTAAAAAAACTAGAAAATTATGAAGAAAGAAACTTGGAAACAGATTTTTCAGATTGTACTCACAATCTTGACGGCGCTCGGCACTACCCTCGGAGTAACATCATGCATGGGGGCGTAACAGTTCATTATTAGTTACTCCCCCGCCCTTCTTCTTCCAGAAACGCTTACTGAAACTAAATTTCAACCACTAAAAAAAGCATGTGACTATCATTATCCACTTAGTAATAATTCAAGTTTCGCAAGTTCAGAAGTTAAATGAGTTAAAGAATTATAAACATTTATTCATATCAGCCGACATCGGATTTTATTCACTAACTTTGCATCAGATATATACATTAGAATTCTTTACAAACAATAAAATGGAGAATAAAATAACGACAATGGAGCGGGGAATGCAGCGACGCACCGAACTGCTCCTGGGAAAGGATAATCTTGAGAAAATTCAGAAGGCAAGAGTGCTCATCTTCGGTATCGGAGGAGTAGGATCATGGTGCGCTGAAGGACTCCTGAGAAGCGGCGTGAGAAACATCACAATCGTAGACAGCGACAGGGTATGCGTAACCAACTGCAACCGCCAACTGATGGCTACAAGCCGAACCTTAGGCGAAGTGAAGGTAGAGGCGCTGCGCAACCGACTGCTCGAAATCAACCCCGATGCCAACATCACAGCCTATCAGAAAATATATCAGGCAGAAACTGCCGATGAATTCCACATGGAGCAATACGACTTCATCATCGATGCCATCGACTCGCTCAAGGATAAGGCTGACCTCATTCTGCGTGCCACTGCCCTGCCTAAGGAAATCACCTTTATTTCTTCTATGGGAGCTGCCCTGCGCACCGACCCATTCAAGGTAAGAAAATCTGAATTCTGGAAGGTGGATGGAGACCCGCTGGCAAGAGCACTGCGAAAGAAATTCAAGAAGAACAAAACCTTCCCACGACGAAAATTCCAGTGCGTATACAGTGAAGAAAAACCGATGCAGAACCAGGGGGTGAACAAAGCCTGCGGCACGGGCGGATGCCTATGCCCGAAAGCCAAACTCATTAGCGGAGAGAGGGGTACCGATACTGCCGTATATGATGCTCCGGGCGACCAGCAACTGGTAGAACACGAATGGTGCTCTACTAAGGCACAGATCAACGGTTCGCTCTGTCACATCACCGCAACCTTCGGAATGGCTATCGCAGGAATGGTCATCAACCACATCATTGAATAACTGTTTTCTTTACAACAGTCACTTGAAAAGAAACTTACAAAACATACGAAAAAGGCGAGGCGCTTTCACAAGCTCCCCGCCTTTATTAATTATTCAAGTTTCGCAAAGTTCAGAAGTTTCTCGGGAGTAGTCTTATCGGCATTCGCCTCTATTCGTCTCTTCATATCTTCAAAGAATAAAAGTTAAATCCGATAAATCTTGTTAAACAAATTCTATCTTACCTCTTATGTTTATACCTTTGCACGCAAATTTATAATCACAAAGGACATTTTCATGTCCCAAAAAGGATAATATTTAATTTAAATAAGAGAAGAAAAATGAAAGAAAAAGCAGAAAGTTCAGTAGCCTGCAATCATCACAAAGTAGGCTTTCTGGGATTGCTCGTTACATTAGGCATTGTATTCGGAGACATCGGAACATCACCTCTCTATGTGATGAAGGCTATCCTGCATACGGGCGAAAGCATCAGCGAGAGCACCATCCTGGGCGCACTGTCATGCATCATCTGGACACTCACCCTCCAGACCACCATCAAATATGTATGCGTGGCGCTGCGTGCCGACAACAATGGCGAAGGAGGCATCCTCGCCCTCTATGCCTTGCTGCGCCGACTCAAGAGCAAGTGGATTTACCTACTGGCCATCATTGGCGCAAGCACCCTGCTGGCAGACGGAATCATCACCCCTGCCATCACCGTGACCACAGCCATCGAAGGACTCGAAAGCATCAGTCCCAACCTGCCAGTCATCCCCATCACCCTGGGCATCATCACCATCATCTTCTTCGTGCAGCGGTTTGGCACAGAGAGTATTGGCAAATCATTTGGCGTATTTATGCTGCTATGGTTCCTGCTGCTGGGCGTGGTGGGAGCTTTCAGCATCACGTCTTACCCATTGATACTGAAGGCTTTCAACCCCTATTATGCTGCCATGCTGCTGGCAAAATCGCCTGAATGGTTTCTGATTCTGGGTGCCGTATTTCTCTGTACTACCGGTGCCGAGGCTCTCTATTCCGACCTGGGACATTGCGGCAGAAAGAACATCGCCATCAGCTGGGGCTTCGTAAAGACCATGCTCATTCTCAACTATCTGGGACAGGGAGCATGGGTGCTGAATCATGCTGATACGGCACTGGCAGTGAATCCGTTCTTTGCCATCATGCCGCAGAGCATGCTGTTCTTCGCCATCATCATGGCCACGGGTGCGGCAATCGTTGCGAGCCAGGCACTCATCAGCGGAACCTTCTCCATATTGAGCGAAGCCATGAACCTGCACTTCTGGCCGCGCATGCGAATCAAGCATCCTACCCATGTTAAGGGGCAGCTCTATATCCCGATGATCAACCTCGCCATGTACATCGGCGTGGTTCTCATCATCCTGCTCTTCCGCGACTCCTCGCACATGGAGGCTGCCTACGGACTCGCCATCACCATCACCATGCTGATGACTACCCTGCTGCTCGGTTTCTACCTGCACAGCAAGGGAGTGGCACGGATTTTCACGATGCTGTTTATGGGCGCATACTGCATCATCGAAGCCATCTTCCTGACTGCCAATCTGTCAAAGTTTCTTGCAGGTGGATGGTGTACGATGCTCATTGGCGGAATCCTGTTTCTGATGATGTACGTGTGGGTGAAAGCCATGAAGATACGACGCCATTATATCAGCACCAAACCGCTGGATGATTATTATCAGATTATCTCCGACATCAAGGCCGACGAGAGCATCCCTAAGTACGCTTCCAACCTGGTTTATGTGAACCACGCCAACAAGGAAGGTGCCGTAGATGACAAGTTGCTCTACTCCATCATCAACAAGCAGCCGAAACGTGCTGACCATTACTGGCTTATCAACATGGAGTTTGTTGACACTCCTGACACGCTGGAGTACAACTGCGAGACCCTGATTCCCGACACCCTCTACAGCGTAACCATGCACATTGGTTTCCGCATAGAGCCTAGGGTGAGTCTCTATCTGCGACAAGTAGTGGAAGATCTGGTAGCAGACGGAAAGGTAGATTTGCAAAGCACCTATCCTTCGCTGCGCAAATACGGAATTCCGGGCGATTTCCGATTCATCATCATTCACCGCGTATATTACCCGGAGAGTTCAGATAATCGCCAACAGAACCTGCTGATGAGTATCTACGCTCTTATCAGCAAGATAGGTATTGACGAGCCTAAGGCATTGGGCCTCGACACTTCCATGGTAGTGGTAGAAAGAGTGCCGCTCATCATCAACCATCCGGCCATGAAGGACAAGGTCATTAAGGTTATTAAGGATTCTGAAACATCACAAAGCAGACAATAAGCAAAAAGGCGAGGCGCTTTCACAAGCTCCCCGCCTTTAACCTATTAGCTAGAAGATTATAGCTAACAACTAACACAAAACCTTATAACTATTTTTCTAATCTTAATCGTTATTTGATTTATGAACGAATATCTTAATTAGAGGATAGTCTTAACAGCCTCCAGCATGCCCTTCTCCTGAATAAGGTCAAGATCTTTCTTAACCAACTCGGTAAGGCCAGGAACTGTCTTGTTCAAATCCTCGTGCCAGATATAGTCGAAGCCCAATACGCCCTCAGCTACCTTCTGGGTATCGCCGGTAGCCCAAAGCTCGGTGAGCTTGTCCATAATCTTCTGGTCATCGTTTGGCTGGATAGGAGCACCATCCTCGCGAACACCACCCTTATAGTAAGTGATGATAGCAGCGAGACCGAATACCAAACCCTGTGGCAACTCGCCCTTACGCTCAAGATAAATCTTGACACCAGGCAGGTCGCGAGTTTCAAACTTAGGGAATGAGTTGAGCATGATGCTAGTTACCTGATGATCTACGAATGGATTCTCGAAACGCTCCAATACGTCAGAAGCGAACTTCTGCAGCTCATCCATAGGGAGGTTCAGAGTCTGCATCAACTCCTCAAACTGTACCTTGTGGATGTACTTGCCCAATACCGGGTGCTCGCAGGCATCGCGAACAATGTTTACACCGCTGAGGTATGTAACAGGGCTCAATACGGTGTGAGGACCATTCAGCAGGGTAACCTTACGCTCGTGGTATGGCTTCTCATTATCTGTGATAAGCACGTGGAGACCTGCCTTATGAGCTGGAAACTCCTCCTGCATCTGCTCTACTGTCATATTTTCTGCCTTCTCGATTACCCAGAGGTGGAAGCTTTCTGCCTTAACTACGAGGTTGTCCTTGTAGCAAACCTTCTGCTGGATCTCCTTGATGGTATCGCGTGGGAAACCAGGAACGATGCGGTCTACCAATGTAGCGCAAACGTAGCAGTGGTTGGTGAACCACTCTTTGAAGCCCTCGTAATCAGCACCCATATCGCCCTTCCAGAGCTCGATATACTGGTAGATGCACTCCTTGAGGTGGTGACCGTTGAGGAAGATCAGCTCACATGGCATCAGGATCATACCCTTGGTTGGGTCGCCCTCGAAGAACTTGTAGCGGTGGAACAAGAGCTGAACCAACTTGCCTGGATAAGAAGCTGCAGGAGCATCTGTAAACTTGCAAGAGTCATCGAATGCGATACCAGCCTCTGTAGTGTTAGAGATGATGAAACGCATCTCTGGCTGCTCAGCCAAAGCCATGAAAGCCTGGTTCTGAGAATATGGATTCAGTGCACGGCTGATAACGTCGATACGCTCCAATGTGTTGATAGCCTGGCCGTTCTCCTTACCCTGAAGGTTTACGTGATAGAGGCAGTCCTGACCGTTCAGCCAGTCAACCATACCACCAGCCAATGGCTGAACTACAACGACAGAACCGTTGAAGTCGGTCTTCTTGTTCATATTCCATACAATCCAATCTACGAATGCACGGAGGAAGTTACCTTCACCAAACTGAATGATTTTCTCTGGAGCGACGCTCTTAGGAGCAGTGCGCTTGTTTAATGCTTTTAGCTCTTTCATGATTTGTTTATTTTGTTTTTATTATTTTACTTTCCGTTTTAAATTCCAATCTATTCATCAGATTGTTTTTTCTGAGTGCAAAGGTAGTAAATATTTCGTTTGATTGTTCCAAAAACAGCGAAAAACTTCACGCAAACCTTTACGCTCCTCACCGGTTCTATACCTTATTATATATAGAGCTGCGCAGGCACAAAATAAAGAAGTAGGGATTTTCCCCCACCCCTTTAGGGGAAATCCCGCCCGTGGAAGCAAAAAACATCGTATCTTTGCACCAGAAAAAAGAAACATGAAGTATAACAATTAAAAGATATACGATTATGAAACGAATGATAATAGCTCTGGTAGCCATGTTCATGATGACATTCACTACCGCTTCTGCAATGAGTTATGAGCAGGCAAGACAGCAGGCTCTCTTCCTGACAGACAAGATGGCTTACGAGCTCAATCTTACGGAAGACCAGTATGAGGCAGCTTACGAGGTGAACCTCGACTACCTGATGAGTGTAGATACATACGATGACCTGTATGGTGCTTACTGGCGCCAGCGCAATATGGATTTGAGCTATATCCTGCTCGACTGGCAGTATAGAACATATATCAATGCCACCTACTTCTACCGTCCGCTCTACTGGAATGCGGGCTACTGGCACTTCGGCATCTACGCCCGCTATCCGCGCCGCGACTATTTCTACTTCGGTCGCCCTCACTTCTACGTATCTTACCGTGGAGGTCATAGCTGGAGAGTAAACGGAAACAGAAGCTGGTATCACGGAAGAAGATTTGGCGGCCCTCACCCTGGTGGACATCCTAGAGTAGGTATGAGAGACGGATTCAACCGTGGTGATTACGGCAGAGGAAGATCTTTCGGAAATCTGAACCGCGAGAACCGACCTCAGATGAACCCAAACCGTGGTTTCGGTAATGCAAGCCGCCCTAACAACAACGCTGGCTTCGGAAACAGCAGCCGCCCTCAGAACGGAGGCTTCGGAAATAACAACGGAGGTTTCGGCAACAGCAGCAACCGGGGCTTCGGCAATAGCAACAGCCGCCCTAACCGCGGTTTCGGCAGCAGCAACAGCAGCACCAGCAACAACCGTGGTTTCGGAAACAGCAGCTTCGGAAGCGGAAGAAGTAATATCTTCGGGGGCAACCGCAGCAGCATGAGCCGTTCATTCAGCAGCGGGTCTGGCAACCGTGGCGGCGGATTCACCCCTCGCTCTTCTACACCAAGCAAGAACAATGGCGGTGGAAGCTTCGGACACAGAAGATAAGAAAAGAGAAAGAGTTAAAATTTCAAGTTTATAAAGACAGAGAGTTAAGAAAAATCTAGAACTCAAGTAAGAGAGTAAGAAAATCAAGTACAAAAAATGGGAATTTGCATCGGTTCATACCATTCGCAAATTCCCATTATTATTTTATCAACTTTCAGTAAAAGTTTTACTCCAATCCGAAGAGCGATTTCAAACCGCCATCTACGCCCGAGAATCCCATGAAGGCGAGGCTGAGGAGCGCTGCAGTTACCATGACGATAGCTACGCCCTGCATGCCCTTAGGAATACGGACCAGAGCCTGCTGCTCGCGAATGCCGGCAAAGACAATGAGAGCCAGAGCAAAGCCGAGAGCTGTAGAGAAGGCGTAAACCACGCTCTCCAGGAGATTGTAGTCCTTCTGGATAACCAGGATGGCTACACCCAGCACGGCACAGTTGGTAGTAATTAAAGGCAGGAAGATACCGAGCGCCTGATAAAGCGCAGGAGAAACCTTCTTCAGGATAATCTCTACCATCTGAACCAAGGCTGCAATCACGAGGATGAACGCCAGGGTCTGGAGATATTGCAATCCGAACGGATCGAGTACATACTTCTGAACACACCAGGTAATGATGGTTGCCAGGGTCAAGACAAAGGCGATGGCACCACCCATACCGATGGCTGTATCAACTTTCTTCGATACGCCCAGGAATGGACAGATACCGAGAAACTGCGACAAGACGATGTTGTTGACGAATATCGCAGAGATAAATATCAATAAATATTCCATAATTTCTATTTTATTTCATTGATTTGAAGCGATGCCTACGCTTACTTCTTTACCTTATTAAATATAGCAATGATGTATCCCAAGGTGAGGAAAGCTCCAGGAGGCAGGATGAACATCAGAATATTGGTAGTCTCCGGCAACAGAGTGATACCGAATACACTACCTGCACCGAGTATCTCGCGGGCACTACCCAGGATGGTCAAACCGAGGGTGAAACCCAAACCGCAACCAATGCCATCGAAGAGGCTGGCAATAGGCGAATTCTTGGCAGCAAAGCTCTCTGCTCTACCCAGGATGATACAGTTTACTACAATCAGCGGAATATAAATACCCAGCGCCTGATTGATACTGTCGGGAGCATAAGCGCTCATCAACATCTGAAGGATGGTTACGAAGGCTGCAATCACTACGATGAAAACAGGGATGCGAACCATATCCGGGGTAATCTTCTTGATACAGGAAATAACAAAGTTGGTACAAATCAGCACCGCCATGGTAGCCAATCCCATAGAGAGACCGTTGATGGCGCTGGTTGTTGTAGCCAAAGTAGGACACATACCGAGAAGCAACACGAAGGTTGGATTCTCCTTGATGAGTCCGTTCATCAAAATCTTAACATTACTCATATCGGTTTATCCTTTCTTTTCGTTATGTTCAACTTTAGATGCACCACTCTCTGCATCTGCTTTCTGAGATGCACCGCTCTCGCCGTCAACATCCTTCTTGGCATAAACGGCATAAGCCTGGTTGATAGCCTTGAGGAAGGCGCGGCTGGTAATGGTAGAAGCGGTAATGGCATCTACTGCATTGCCACTCTTATCGTCCTTAGATACGTGGAGGTCGCCATCCTTTGGAGTCTTACCGATGATGCTACCCTTTCCGTCCTTCTGGAACCAGGTAGTAGCCTTGGCACCCAGACCTGGAGTCTCTGAAGCCTGAAGCACGGTATAACCCATAATCTTGCCCTCGGTATCGAAGCCTACGAGCACCTTCAGATCGCCACCGAAACCACCGGTAGTACTCTCTACGGCAGCACCCAGCTGCTTGCCGCTCTTGTCTGAGCACTTGTGGATGGTGAAAGAGAATTCCTTACCGCCAAACTCCTGCTTTACCTCTTCCGGTTCAGCCACCTGGAGATCTTCTGTGCCCATCACGCTCTTGATGCCGGCAGCCAGACTCTGTGCAGCCTTCTCGGCGATAGGACCAGATGTAAGATGATTGATATATGCAAGAACAGCACCTACGATGAGCGCTACGCCCACCAGCACAAGCACCATGTTCTTCAATGATGATTCTAATTTCTGCATGTCTCTGTCCTCCTTATTTCTTAGCTGGCTTCTCACCGAAGCGCTTTGGTTTAACGTATGTGTTAATAAGAGGTGTGAACGCATTCATGATAAGAATGGCGAACGACATACCTTCCGGATAGCTACCCCAGTTACGGATGATGACGGTCAGCAGACCGATGCATACACCGTAGATAAGCATGCCCTTGTGGGTCATCGGAGAGGTTACATAATCAGTAGCCATAAAGATGGCACCGAGCATCAGACCACCGCTGAAGATGACAGCCAGAGGATTGGCATAAACAGGATTAGCCAAATGCATCAAACCGCTGAAAACGAATACGGTAGCGATGATGCTGACTGGAATATGCCAGGTAATGACCTTCTTCCAGAGCATGTAAGCCAAACCGAGCAAGAGGGCGAATGCACAAACCTCACCGGTAGTACCGGCACCGAAGGTATCACCAGTGGCACCGAAGAGCAGACTCAGCGCATCAGGCAACTGGTTGAGAACTGAAGCATCGCCCGTCTTGATGGCGGTCTTCATGATAGCCAGCGGAGTAGCACCCGTTGTAGCATCAGTATAGCTGAGCATCTGTCCGGCAACAGGCCATGAAGTCATCTGGGCAGGGAAGCTGACGAGCAGGAAGCAACGGCCTACCAAAGCGGGATTGAAAGGGTTGTTACCCAGACCGCCGAAGCTCATCTTACCTACACCGATGGCAAACAGGGCACCGATGATGATGATCCAGAGAGGAAGGTTACTTGGCAAGTTCATGCCGAGCAAGAGACCGGTAATGATGGCAGAACCATCGAGCAAGCTGGTCTCCTCCTTCAGGAGATATTTTGTAATTGCCCACTCAAAAAAGACGCAGGCTGCCACAGAGGTGAGCAGTACAACTGCTGAACCCAAGCCGAAGAAATAGAAAGAAGCGAGGATGGCAGGCACGAGAGCGATAATCACTCCGTACATGTTCTTCTCTACGCTCTCATTTCCATGAGCGTGTGGCGATAATGAAACGATTAATTTACTCATTTTTTCTTTTAAATTCTTTCTTAAATGAAATTCATTCTTGACATGAACGCTTACTTCTTGGCGTTGCGAGCTCTGATAATGCCCATTACCGCACCCTTACCATTGATAATATTATCGAGGATAGGACGATGTGAAGGACAGGTGAACTGGCATGAACCGCAGGCGATGCAGGATGTTACCTCCTCTGCCTCCAGGCGCTCATAATCCTTCACTACGCTCAGGGTAGCGAGCAAGTATGGCTCCAGGCCCATTGGGCAGGCATCCACACACTTGGCACAGCGGATACATGGCTGAGCCTTCTTGCGATGAGCATCAGCATCGGTCAATACGGTGATGGAGTTGGTACCCTTGGTTACCGGTACATCGAGGCTGATTACAGCCTTACCCATCATCGGACCACCAGCCAATACCTTGTTGTCGCCCTCAGGCAAACCTCCGCAATTCTCAATCATCTGAGAGAATGGGGTTCCCATACGTACGAGGAAGTTGCCCGGATTCTTCACCTGCTTACCGGTAACGGTAGTATAGCGTTCGAAGAGAGGTTTATTCTTCATAACAGCCTGATAAACAGCGAAGGCAGTACCTACATTCTGAACAATTGCTCCAACGTTGACAGGGATAGCTGGAGGAGCAGGAACCTGACGGCGGATAACGGCATCCACCAGCTGCTTCTCACCTCCCTGAGGGTACTTCTTAGCCAGAGGTACAATCTCGATACGAGCGTCATTAGCAGTCTTTTCCTCGAAGAGTTTGATGGCAGCAGGTTTGTTATCCTCGATACCAATGTAGCCCTTCTCTACCTTAGCTGCCTTCATCAGGAGGTTCAAGCCAACGAGAATCTCATCGGCATGCTCCATCATCAGGCGATAGTCGGCTGTGATATAAGGCTCACACTCTACACCGTTGATGATGACGCACTCAGCCTTGGCTCCTGGAGGAGGACAAAGCTTGATGAAAGTTGGGAAACCTGCACCACCCATACCAGTGACACCTGCTACCTTGATGCGGTTTACGATTTCCTCTGGAGTAAGCTCTGTATGAGCCTCAAGCGTCTCGAGTTTATCAGAGCGGTCGATACTCTCCTCCCACTCATCGCCTTCTACATTAATAATGATGCAAGGCTTGCGATAACCGGTAGCATCAATAGATGTATCTACCTTGAACACAGTTCCTGATACGGAACTGTAAATAGGAGCACTCACAAAGCCACCCGCCTCAGCAATGAGTGTACCCACCTTCACCTTGTCGCCCTTGGCAACTACAGGCTTGGCAGGAGCACCGATGTGCTGACCAAGTGGGAAAATAGCCTGCTTTGGGAGAGGAGCTACCTGAGTAGCCATCTCGGCAGTAATCTTATTCTCTTCTGGGTGAACTCCACCAATTCTAAAAGTTCTCAAATTCATGATTTAATCCTCCTTCTTTTCTTCTGAAACCTCAGCCTTAGGAGCAGCTACTGGAGCCTCTGCCTTAGGTGCAGCCTCTGCAGCTGGCTTTGCCTTCTTAACTGGGAAATTTACTTTTACGAGAGCACCGGTTGGGCATTCGTCAACACACTTGGTACACATGCGGCACTTATTGAAGTCAACATAAGCCACATTGTTCTCAATGGTGATAGCATCAAACTTGCAGACCTTCTGACACTTACCGCATCCGATGCAAGCAACACTACAAGCCTTCTTGGCAACAGCGCCCTTATCGTGGTTTACGCACTGAACGTAAACTCTACGGCCCTTAGGACCCTTCTTGCGGAGCTCGATGATATGACGTGGACAAGCGTTGGCGCAAGCACCACAACCCGTACACTTCTCTTCATCAACCTCAGGAATGCCAGTTTCAGGATTGATAGAGATTGCGCCAAACTGGCAGGCTGCCACGCAATCGCCACAACCCAAACAGCCGAATCCGCAGCCTGTTTCGCCAGCGCCACATGAATTCATAGCTGCACAAGTGTGCAAACCATCATACTCGGCAATGCGAGGACGATTCTCGCAAGTACCATTACAACGAACCACAGCCACCTTTGGCTCGGTATTGGCTACTGCCATACCTAAAAGGTCGGCTACCTTGCCCATCACGTCGGCACCACCTACCGGACACATCAGTCCATCGATAGAACCGGCATCAGCACCCTTCACCAGAGCTGCAGCCATACCGGAACATCCGGCAAAACCGCAACCACCACAGTTGGCACCTGGCAGGATCTCTCCTACCTGGCCCAAGCGAGGGTCTTCTTCGACGGCAAACTTCTTAGATACTCCGAAGAGAACCAGCGCTGCAATCAGCGCGATTGCTCCGAGAACCAAGACAGCAATCAAAATAAAATTCATAATTTTTTGTGTTTTGTTTTGTTATTTTCTTTGTTTTAAAATAAAGGCTCATCGCAGAAGCCACAGGAGCACATCACGCACCCTATGTTTCTATAGAGAAGCTCAGTTTGTTTTTAAGTTTGTTTCTGAATAAGTAGAGCACCACATAGTATGGAATGAGAATGCCCAATGCCGAGAGCGCTGCGGCTCCCTCTGAGTGAGTAGCTTTCAGTACACCCACCAAAGCGATCACCATCAGTATCAGCGGCAAGAGATAGCCATAGAAACTGGCTCTGAAGCCTACAGCCGAATCAGCAGTCACCACCACGCTATCGCCTTTGTGGTAGAGAGACGCCTCTGAGGTAGAAACCTCTATCATCTTCTCTTTCGATTCAGATGCAGTACAATGAGCAGCCACCTTGCAAGCGCTGCAGGCTGACGACTGTACAATGCGAATGCACACACAACCTTCTTCTACGCTTTCTACGATGCCAGAATGTTTTATCTTGTTATTCATTTGTAATGTTGAGATTGCATTTTTGCAATTCAAGTGCAAAGATACTACATTATTTAGAAATGGCAAACAAAATCGAAAAGAAAATATAAAAAAAGAAGCGTAAACGTTATCTATACCCTGGAATCAGGCAGTTTGAGAACAAATTAAAAGCAAAAATGCTTTTTTTTAGCAACTTCTTTTGGTGATATCAATTTTTTATGTATCTTTGCATGGATTATTAAAGAATTGATATGGAAACATTAGAGCAAACAATCATGCAAGTAGAGCGCTTTATCAGAAAAGTGGCTCAAAAGTTCCCAGCGCCAGAATCTGACGACGAGACTTCTCAAATGACCGACATCCACGTAAGGGTTTCGCAAGACAGTGGCGAACTCCTGGCCTTTGACGACGATGACAACGAGATTACCCGCTGCGTTGTTGAGCAATGGATAGAAAACAAGGATGAAGACTTCTACGACGAGGTAGCAAAGCTGCTTCGCGATGTATTGCGCAAACAGGCTGATATCATAGATCATCTCGGCATTCTCAAGCCATACAGCTTTGTGCTCGAAGATGACGATAAAGAGCATATTGGCGAGCTCTATCTTGCTGACGATGATACGATCATCGTAGGTGGTGACTTGATGGAGAATCTGGACAACGATCTGGACAACTTCCTGAACGACCTGCTGAAAGAATAAAATGATACGGACGGAAGGGCTATATTGTCCCTCCATCCCAACAAAATAAAAAACCGTTGCACTCTCTCCTATCGAGTACAACGGTTTTTCTGTTTTTAACGGTCTTTCCGTTTATATCATCTAACCAATCTAAAAAGAAATTTTCTTTTTCTTACCTTTACTTTCGTTTCCTACCCGGTCGAGAGCAGTTACTACATACACATATTTCTTGCCACTCACATAAGGGATGCGATAGAAATTATCATAAGTTACTGCCTGGAGTGCAGAAACATCATTGAGATTTACCTTAGCACCTTTCTCAAAACGATAGATAGCAAAACGGTTCACCTGATCGCCCCACTTTTTCTTGCTAGCCTTAGGAGCCTTCCATACCAGCAGCGGACCTTTCTCGGTCCACATCAGCTTGACACCCTTTACCCCCTTTGGTGCCTTATTATCAAGAAAAGGCATAGAGGGTGGCAATGCTGGATACTTCCAATAATTGTTGCGGAGTGTATGTCCGATATTACCTACATTATCGGCAGCAGTCTGCGCATACCAGAGCACAGTGCCCTTCACATTATTCATCTGCTGATGCAAACGGTGCTTGGCAGGCAACTGATGACTGCGCGGATTGACTGGGTCAGCAAACTTGGCTGTACGCTCTATATCTTCACCTATATATAATGGGCGGTTGCCAGCATGCTTATTCCACCAGGTTATGAGCGTTTTGTAATCGGCAGCACGATTGCCTATCTCCCAATAAATCTGAGGCACACAATAGTCTATCCAACCATTATTCACCCAAAGCAAAACATCAGCATAAAGATCATCATAATTCTGGAGGCCGAAAGTTTCAGAACCATTAGGATCGGTACGCTTGTTGCGGTAGATTCCGAATGGAGAAACACCAAACTTAACCCAAGGCTTAACGGCATGGATGGATTCGCTGAGCTGCTTTACAAACCGGCTCACGTTATCACGGCGCCAATCACCTATGTTTCGCATGCCGCGCGACTGCTGGCTGAAGAGCTGCTGATCAGGAATCTGACGTCCGGCCTCTGGATATGGATAGAAATAATCATCAATATGGAATCCATCAACATCATATCGGCTTACAATGTCCACAGCCACCTCGCAAATATAGTCGGCTGCAGCCTGCAACCCAGGGTTCAACAGCGTCAGCTTGCCATACTGAAAACAGAGATCAGGACGCTTCTTCACGATATTCTTCGGCGAAACCTGCTCATAAGAAGTTACGCTATGCTTGGCACGATAAGGATTAATCCATGCATGAAGCTCCATGCCACGATTATGACACTGCTCTATCATCCACTGCAACGGATCCCAATAAGGAGAAGGAGCCTTTCCCTGCACCCCCGTAAGAAACTTGCTCCAAGGCTCTAAATCACTCTTATACAAAGCATCACACTCGGCACGAACCTGAAAGATTATCGCATTCACGCCATCCTTCTGCAGTTCATCAAGCTGTCTGGTAAGCATCGCCTGGATCTGCTGCGTACTCTTGCCCAGATACTGTCCGTTAACACACTGTATCCAGGCTCCACGAAACTCTCGTTTGTTCTGAGCCATCATTGTTGCCGACGACATCAGCATCATTGCAACAACGAGCATCAAAATCGCTTTCAGTCTTTTCATCTGTTATCTGTTATTTATCAATTTCATTTTTTCCTTTTCATTCTACTGTTTGTTCTTCATCCCTCAGCTTCGGGAGTGAAATATGGTATCTTACAGCCAGCAATCGGATGGCGCAAACCACACAGAAAGCTACAATCACCGTAATATAGAGGCTCACACCCAGATAGCTCAATCCCCAATAAGCCAAACCACCGGCGACACAAGCCATCGCATAAATCTCCTTTCGGAAGATGACCGGCTCTTCATTAAGAAGCACATCGCGGATAACCCCGCCTGCAGCACCCGTGATACAGCCCATGATGATGGCTACCCAAAAAGAGAAACCACATTCGAGCGACTTCTGGATGCCCGCAATATTGAAAAGCGCCAAGCCCAAGGTATCAAACAGAAACCAGGTATTGTCAAGACGCTTAAGATAGCGGTGGCAAGCAATCACTACCAACTGTGCAAACAGCGTACAAATCAGGTAGATAGGGCTCAACATCCAAAACGGCCGCACACCAAGCATCACATCTCGTATGGTTCCACCACCTATGGCTACAGCCACACCACAAACAAAACCGCCCAGCCAATCATAGTGCTTACTTGCAGCCAGACGAATGCCCGAAAGGGCAAAAGCAAATGTACCGATGAATTCTATCACACTATGAAGCGTGAGCACGAATTCAGGATCGCCATGTATCATCATTTTCTCGTATCAGTTAGTTGTTCTAAAAATCAATTTCTAATTATTCTTTCTAATCACTAATTCTTGAATCTTTCTCCCCAACAGGTAACCATCCAGTTGTAGAGGCGCTCCTCGGAAGGCGAATGCTGCGCATGCCAGAAGCGGGCATCCTTCAGTTCGTCTGGCAGATACTGCTGCTCAGTGAAATGTCCAGGATAATCGTGAGGATACTTATATCCGTCATGATAGCCCAAATCTTTCATCAGTTTGGTAGGAGCATTGCGGATGTGCAGCGGAACAGGCAGATTACCTGTTTGCCGTACAGTAGCCAGCGCATCATTAATGCCCAGATAAGCACTGTTGCTCTTCGGACTCGTGGCAAGATACACCACAGCCTCAGCAAGGGCGATACGCGCTTCGGGCCACCCTATCTTCATCACCGTATCGAAGGCAGCATTGGCAAGCAGGAGTGCATTCGGATTGGCAAGTCCCACATCCTCAGAGGCACTAATTACAACCCTACGGGCTATAAACTGCGGGTCTTCTCCTCCTTCTATCATCCTCGCCATCCAATAGAGCGCAGCATCGGGATCGCTTCCGCGAATACTCTTGATAAAGGCTGAGATAATATCATAATGCATATCACCCTGTTTATCGTAAGCCAGCGGATTCTGTTGCAACTGCTCTTCTACCATCTTGTCGGTAATCACAATCTCTGAAGAGCCGGCAGATTCTACCACCAGTTCCAGAATATTGAGCAGTTTGCGGGCATCTCCACCACTATATCGCAGCAGCGCGCCCGTCTCTTCCAGCTTAATATTCTTCTCTCTGAGTTCTACATCCTGCGTAATGGCACGATGCAGAAGCCCTTCAAGATCAGCCTTTTCGAGCGGTTTGAGCACATAAAGCTGACATCTGGACAACAGCGGCCGAATCACCTCGAATGAAGGATTCTCGGTGGTAGCACCTATCAGCGTAACAATACCCTTCTCTACCGCACCCAAAAGCGAATCCTGCTGACTCTTGGAGAAACGGTGAATCTCATCAATAAACAATATAGGAGAAGCCGAATTAAAGAATCTACCACTTTTTGCTCTTTCTATCACGTCGCGGACATCCTTTACGCCACTGGTCACCGCAGAGAGGGTGAAGAACGGCACCTTGATAGTTTGTGCCACGATTTGAGCAAGGGTAGTCTTGCCCACTCCAGGGGGTCCCCAGAGGATAAAAGAGGATATGCGCCCTGCGTCAATCATCTTGCGCAGCACGGCCCCCTCACCTACCAAATGCTGCTGTCCTACATAGTCAGCAAGCGTGTGAGGTCTCATTCTTTCAGCTAACGGTTCACTCATAGTACGTGCAAAGGTAATGAAAAAAATCGAATTCCAAATAAAAAAGTGACCAAAAACACAAAAAAACAGCAAGAAAATTTGGATATATAAAAAGAAGTACTTACTTTTGCACACACAAACACAATTGAAGATGAATAAAGATAAAATATTAACACTGAAGAATGTTACTAAAAGTAGCATTTGGGAATTGCAGGAGAACGATGTGTTCCGTCTTTGGGAAGCAGTAGAAAAGGATGCTGACCTCAAGGATTTCCAGAACAAGTATATCGCAGTTATCCGCAGCGCATTCGAAATGGAACCAGTGACGGTAGACCGTCCTGAAGTGATTGACAAGCTGATGGCACGCGGCTTCAAGATTGGCACTTTCCGCATCAACGACAAGAAGGAAAAGTATGCCATCAAAAAGCGCCCTATCATGCGCGTTACTGATCTTACTTACGAAAATGTAAGTCACATCACCGCCAATAAGCTCATCGAACTCTTGGAGCGCAACTTTGGTGGTGGCTGGGAGAGTCTGCCTCAGAGCATCCAGGACATCATCGAAAGTAATTTCGACATCAGCACAACTACTCTTCCTGCTGACCGCCTGAAAAAGCCAGGAGGTCTGTACGAGAAAAAGCTCGCTGATGACTACGAAGTGCTCGTGGTACCAAAAGGTTCTTGGGTAGAAGCAATCTTTGCCAAGGAGAAGCCAAAGGTAGAAAAGGTTCGCATGAGATTCGATGATGAGAATGATTTGAAACGCAACGACGACCTGCTCGACCCAGACGAGGATGAAGACGAGGATGCACCAGAAATCGAGGATCACTACAACGATCCAGATGAGGATGACGATGCATTCGATGACGACAAGCTTACTGAGGAAAGCTACCGTACTACCTTCGAAGACCCGGAGAACCTCGGTCTTGATGATGCAGAAGACGTAGCCGACGATGATTATTAATTCAGTTTATACATTATTATAATATAAAGAGAAATGAACGCATTAATTGGATTTGTTGCATTAATCGCTGTAGGCCTCGTAGGTTGGGCGATTGCAGAATTTAAGTACAAGGCTTTCACTTTCACCCGTTCAGAAAAGGACATCGAGGAAGAGAAAGAGCTTGAAGAGCAGAAACGCGCAGAGGGTTTCAAGGAGATGAACATCCGCGACATCATGCGCAAAAACTCAACCAATGGTTATAACGCCGTAGGTTAGTATTATGTTAATTTACCTATGCTTATGATACAGTATATCATCATAGCAATCATATTGGCGGCATGCATCACGTATGCCGCCATTTGTATCTACCGCTCCATCAAACAAGCACGAGAGTGTAAAAACTATCAATGTTCAGGTTGTCCGTTCGTTGAGAAATGCCAAAAGAATAAAAAGAAAGAGGCTACTCAGCGGAAAAAACAAGAGTAGTTCTCATAAAAGAGCTGCTAAAACTACTTTTATTGTCATGCAGCGAGGAAACCAGACAAAAATTAAAGCATTTCAGAACCCGTTCATTATGAGCAAGATACAAAGAAAGTGATTGTTTTAATTAAAAAAGTTGCATAAAAATTTGGTAGAACCAATAAAAAGTAGTACCTTTGCACTCGCAAATCAGAAATGATTGTTCTACACAAGGTGTCTTAACCGAGCGGTTAGGTAACGGTCTGCAAAACCGTGTAGAGCGGTTCGACTCCGCTAGACACCTCATAAAAAAGGAAGTTCTTCAATAAGGACTTCCTTTTTTCATATCTACTCTCCCCCATTTTCATTCCTCATTTCTAGGTATTCATCAAAACCCCCATTTTTAGGTATTGCACAATTATAAAAATCTTCGTACCTTTGCAACCGTAAATGATAAACATCAGAACTGAGGTTATCCTACGAGTAGGAATTGCCCCTTGCCAAAAGCAATTCTGGTGAACGTTTGAAACTTTTAGATAATTGAGACAAAGATAGAAATTAAAATCTTGTTCGCTAATAGAAATAATTCATAATGTTTTTGTATAATATGAAAAGGGGTGCTTGTGAAAGTACCCCTTTTATGTATAGGTTTACTACATGGCGATGCATTTTGTTCTATGTCACGACGCACAGACTTCTACATCGCCATGTAATTTCAAAGATATCGGGAGTTTTAAAAAAGCCTGTTACTATTTGATTTTAGCACCAAATGACTTGACAAACTTAATCTTCTTGCCTTTTGCGATGATTGGCTTCTTCCATTCACCACCCAAAATACGGATAACAGCCTTCTTGCCTACAGGAACCGCATCTACAGCCTTCTGCAAATCCATGAAATTGCCTCGACCTTCTGCAGAGACTACATAATCATAATGGCAGACATGAGACTTCAGCGCTGGCACCTGCTCAGCTACAGCATCAGCAAGCGCACCGGCAACCACACGTGCACCATATACATTATAATGGGTATTATCTTTCTTACCCTTAGGAACCTGCGGATTCTCGCCAGGCATAAACCACATATGTAATTTGCGGCTGCCTTCAATACCCATGCCCGTTTCTATATCGTGGGTAATCTTGGTAGCATCAACAAACGGAACATTCAGCTGCTTTGCTACATTGCGGGGAGCTATCACATAAGCCCCGTGGGTGTCGATAAGCGTATCACTATTAATCTGCTCCCTTCCATCATATACTTTATTGCGAAGCTTCTCGTCATCATCATTCTTCAATTCTGCAGAATAATAGCAGCGACGAACCACCGCATTGAACAGTACAGGAATACCACCCTTGGCACGGGTCTCATTTACATATCTGGCAAGGTTTGCATCAAAAGTAGATCCCGGATCAGTATGACGGTCAGGCATTGACTTCTCATCGTTATGCCCAAACTGGATAAACACATAATCACCTGGCTTTATACTATCCAAAACCTTTTTCCATCTTCCTTCATTGATAAAGCTCAAAGAAGAACGACCATTAACAGCATGATTGTCAACAATCACCTTGTCATCAAAAAAGCCTTGCAATACCATCCCCCATCCTCGCTCTGGATTATTTCTAAAACCACCTTTCTCGGCAGCGGTAGAATCACCTATTACAAAAATCGTTGTTGTCTTTGTGCTGGATGTCATCAGCAACGCCAGTATGAATACACATAAAATAGCTTTTATTTTTTTCATTTGTCTGTAGTTTTTAGAAGTTACTAAAATTATAGTTAGGCATACACGCTAACACATAAAAAGCTCTCGCCCTGCCGCACTGCATATTCACATATACAAGCACGAGAGGACGAGAAAGAGAGTATTATTTATTTACTTTGGCTATCAATTCCTCGGCAGTAACCAAGGTTTGTTCGCCAGTTTCCATATTCTTAAGCGTAACCTTGCCCTGAGCCATCTCATTCTCACCTGCAAGCACCACAAACGGAATATTCTTGGCATTGGCATAGCTCATCTGCTTCTTCATCTTCGCCTTATCAGGGAAGATTTCAGTACGGATACCGGCTGCACGAGCTGCACTTACTATAGGCAGGCAGTAAGCTGTCTCCTTTTCACCGAAGTTGATAAACAGTACCTGAGTAGCATTTACAGCCTCCTTCGGATAAAGGTCGAGCGCACCTAACACATCATAAATACGGTCAGCACCAAAACTGATACCAACACCGCTCAAACCTGGCAAACCGAAAATGCCAGTGAGGTTGTCGTAACGACCACCACCTGTAATACTTCCCATTGGAGTATCAAGCGCCTTCACCTCGAAGATTGCACCCGTATAATAGTTCAAGCCACGAGCCAGGGTGAGATCCAGTTCTATCTCGTTGTTCAAGCCAAGAGTCTTCAAGGTATCGAGGATAAACTTGGTTTCCTCTACACCCTTCAAACCAACTTCTGAACCTTCGAGAACCTTCGCTATCACTTCAAGTTTCTCATCATTAGTTCCTGACAATGAGATGATTGGCTGCAACTTCTCAATGGCATCTTCAGAAATGCCGTCATTGCGCAACTCTTCGTTTACATTGTCAAGTCCGATTTTATCAAGCTTATCGATGGCCACTGTGATATCTACAATCTTCTCAGCCTCGCCGATAACCTCTGCAATACCGGTAAGAATCTTGCGGTTATTAATCTTGATGCATACACGAACACCAAACTTGGTGAACACGGTATCAACAATCTGCATCAATTCGACCTCATTCAGGAGAGAATCTGAGCCAACCACATCAGCATCACACTGATAGAACTCACGGTAACGTCCTTTCTGAGGGCGGTCTGCACGCCATACTGGCTGAATCTGATAACGTTTGAAAGGCATCTGCAACTCCTCGCGGTGCTGCACTACGTAACGTGCGAAAGGAACGGTCAGGTCATAACGAAGACCTTTCTCACAAAGTTTCGCTGCTAATTTGAGTGAACCGAGAGAATGAATATCCTCATCGCTCACCTTATTCATATAGTCGCCTGAATTCAATATCTTAAAAAGCAGTTTATCACCCTCTTCACCATACTTGCCCATCAAAGTCTGAAGGGTTTCCATGGCAGGGGTTTCAATCTGCTGGAATCCATAAAGAGCATACACTTCCTTGATGGTGTTGAAGATGTAGTTGCGTTTCGCCATCTCAACAGGACCAAAATCTCTCGTGCCCTTTGGTATACTTGGTTTCTGAGCCATTTATTAATGTTTAATATGAATGTTAAATGTTTAATGCCTAGCGCAATGTTAACCCCTCAAAGTAAACATTAAACACTAAACATTAAACACTATATAATTTACTTGCGTACAATAGTCTGAGCACGGTCTGGACCGATAGAAATGATACCGATCTTAGTCTCAAGGAACTCTTCTACGAAAGCAATATAATCCTTGAACTCCTGTGGGAACTGATCTTCAGATGTGAACTTAGTCATATCTGTCTTCCAGCCCTTAAACTCTTTGTAAACTGGTTCTACATCATCGATTTCGTATGGGAAATCTGTTGTAACAGAACCATCCTTCAACTTATATGCTACGCATGCCTTGATGGTATCGAAGCCATCGAGCACGTCGCTCTTCATCATGATAAGCTCGGTAACACCATTCACCATGACAGAATACTTGAGCTGTACAAGGTCGCACCAGCCACAACGACGCTCACGACCGGTAACAGCACCATACTCATGACCGAGGTCACGAATCTTGGCACCAGTCTCATCGAAAAGCTCTGTAGGGAATGGACCTGCACCAACACGTGTACAGTAAGCCTTCATTATACCATAAACATTGCCGATGCGGTTAGGACCGACACCTAAACCGGTGCAAGCACCTGCACAGATGGTATTAGAAGAAGTAACGAATGGATAAGAACCGAAGTCAACATCGAGCATAGTACCCTGAGCACCCTCGCAGAGGATATCCTTGCCAGAACGGAGCACCTTGTTGATTTCTACCTCGCTATCGATGAGCTTGAACTGCTTCAAGTATTCGATGCCCTCCATCCAGGTCTTCTCAACCTCTGTGATATCGAAGTCGGTATAACCGAGACTTGCGATGGTTTTGAGATGCGCAGCCTTGTGAGCAGCATACTTCTCCTCGAAATTGTCAAGGATATCGCCTACGCGAAGACCGGTACGGCTAACCTTGTCAGTATAAGTAGGACCGATACCCTTACCAGTAGTACCTACCTTGTTCTTTCCCTTAGAAGCCTCGATAGCAGCATCGAGTACACGGTGAGTAGGCATGATGAGATGTGCCTTCTTAGAGATGTAAAGACGGCTCTTCAAATCATGACCGCTCTTCTCAAGATCCTTAGCCTCACCCATAAAGAGGTCTGGAGCCAAAACCACACCATTGCCGATGATGTTCACCTTACCACCCTGGAAAATACCAGAAGGGATAGAGCGAAGCACATACTTCTCGCCCTCAAACTCCAATGTATGTCCAGCATTAGGACCACCCTGGAAACGAGCAATGACATCATACTTAGGGGTTAACACGTCAACCACCTTACCTTTACCTTCATCGCCCCACTGCAAACCCAGCAGGACATCTACTTTACCTGTGTTCATTTTTTATCTTTTTATCTTGATACTTATTCTTTTTTGCGTTTGCGAGTCATCTTGCTTTGACAGCCGCTGCATACGCCATAGATGTAAAGAGCATAAGCATCTTTACGAAAGCGCTGCATCCTGATATCCTTCACAGCAGCCGTAACCTGCGGTGCTACAATTTCTGTTACCTTGCCACAAATCGTGCAAACCTGATGCACATGATTGTCCTCGCTATAACTGGCCTCATACTTGGTGCCGTCTGCCAGACTGTGCTTTACCACAAGCCTCAGTTCCAGGAACAGATGCAATGTGTTATAAAGCGTAGCCCTGCTAACGCGAAAATTCTTTTTCAGTAGCTCTCTGCCCAAATCTTCTATCGAGAAATGCTCTCCCATAGAATAAATGGTGTCGAGGATAGTGGAACGCTCCGGAGTGCGCCGGTGATGATTGCTCTCCATATAATTGTCCAAAACCTCATGAGCTTTTGCTAAAATTTCTTCACTCATAATCCTTGTTAGTTACATAAAACGCACAAAGATACTCATTATCTACGACATAGAACAATATTTAATTTTAAAAAATCTAAATTTGCCTCAATTCCTCATAGATACGCTGAACCGGAAGCCCCATCACATTAAAATAACTCCCCTTCAACCCCGTACAACCTATGTAGCCAATCCATTCCTGAATACCATAGGCGCCAGCTTTGTCAAACGGCTGATAATGATTTATATAATAACTGATTTCATCATCAGAAAGCGGTTTGAACGTCACTTCTGTTGTTACTGAAAAGGAACGCTGCTTATGCTGGGTAGTAAGACAAACACCTGTAACTACATGATGTGTCTTTCCGCTCAACATCTTCAGCATTCGTCTGGCATCTTCAGCATCACGAGGCTTCCCGAGAATGACTCCCTTTCCATCCAGATCATTCTGTTCGCCAGCTGTTGGCGCAATCACAACCGTATCTGCTGTAAGAATCAAAGTTTCTGACTCGACCAACTCTTCAACACTATTATTTCCGTTCAAAAGCGGACGGTAAGCCTCAGCCTTTTTCTTGCAGATGAATTCTGCCACCTGATAAGCATCGAGGTCAGCAGGATAACTTTCATCAATACCACTAATCACCTTCACCTCAAAAGGAATGTCCAAACCTGCCAGAAGTTCCTTGCGACGAGGCGAATTACTCGCCAAAATGATCTTATAATTCATCTATTTTAAACCTTATTACTTTGAACTTTATGATTAAAATTCAGTTGCAAACTTTCTACTATAAACGATCAACTTTCAACTATTAACCAAATTCTACCAGCCAAACGCCTTAGCATCTGAAAGCCATAAACCCTTGGCTCTCAGAACCTGTTCTACGACATCACGTCCCACACCATCACCTCCGTTACAAGCTGAGATATAAGTAGAAATTTCTTTAATATCGGAGCATGCATCTGCTGGGCAACATGGACATCCGCAACGACGCATTATCTCATAATCAGGAATATCATCACCTACATATATTATTTCCTCATCTGTAATTGAATATTTCTGCTTGAACTCCTCATAAGTCTTTATCTTTACAGAACACCCCATGAAGATATCCTCTACACCAAGATTTTCATAGCGTACCTGTATGGCATGAGAATTACCGCCTGTCAGAATTACGATACGAACACCTTTCTTCTGAGCCAGCTGAATGGCATAGCCATCTTTGATATTAACAGTACGCAAAGGTTCGCCGGCACTGGAAAGCGTGATGGTCTGTCTTGACAGTACTCCATCAACATCAAAGATGATTGCTTTTATTTTATTTAAATCGTAATTAATCATAATTGTTTCTGTTTTTAGAACTTAAATTCCTAACTGCAAACTTAACCGACAACCGTTTTATCTCTTGAAGTTGAATATGCTTTTGCTCATCATTTCATAAATCTGCTGTAGTTCTGGCTGTTTTTCAAGAAGTTGCATTTGTTTCTCCATTACGTTCCGATCATCACGAATAGCCGGTCCTGTCTGCACTTCAGCTGCCGAATGCGAAGAAGCCTTGTCCATAGTTTCCATAACCAGAGGACGGAGAACACTGCCAGGAATGTGATGCTTTTCGAGAATCTGCTGACCTATAGCTACGCAATGATTCGCAAAATTACAAGCAAAAACAGCTGACAGGTGCAGATACTTACGATTATCAGAATCCAATTCATAGACACTACGAGAAATCTGTTCTGCCAACCTCTTCAGGAAAGAAGTTTCAAAAGCACCACATCCCTCAATGAAAATAGGAATATTTTCGAATGCAACCTTTTTATCTTTCGTAAATGTCTGCATCGGATAAAATACGCCATAATGACGGGCATAATCTTTGAAAACATCCATCGGCATGGAACCAGCTGTATGAACAAACATCTTATCTTCTCTTCCTTTGCACAGTTCAGGAATAAGCATTTCAAGCGCATCATCCTTCACAGAAACTATGTACAAATCTGCATCACAGACCACCTTACTCATCTCATTGACAGGCTCACAATTCACCTTCTCAGCCAATAGAGAGGCCGACTCCCTAGTTCTACTGAAAACTTGCACAATCTGATGTTCTGATTGCGATATTTCGAGCGCAAGATTGGTAGCAAGATTACCTGCCCCAATAAACACTATTTTCATACGTAATTTTGTTTAAAGTTCTACTTTTTATGCAAAAATACTAAAAAATAACGATAGAGGAGCCCTTTTTCTTGCTTTTTTATGATAAATTTATTATTTTTGCCTTCGTGAGAAAATATGAAGTAGAAATATATGGTAAACTGGAAGAAATGCCGCATTTATTGGAAGGCGACTTTTTTCATAGCTTGGAGCTTTTTCAGATTCTTGAAAAAACACCCGGCATAACCCCTTTTATGGCTGTCGCCACACAGGAGAACAAGGTGGTAGGACAAATGCTCGTCATCCTCTATCACCGAAAATCTTTATTTCCACCTTATTTATATACGCACGCGCACGCGTATGGAGAGGGATTTTATGCACCCGATGCTGAACAGAATGCTATTTTCCCATTGTTACTCCGCAGCATAACTATCCACTTACACAAACGACTCTGCTTTTACATCGAGTTCTCCCGAATGAGCAAAAAGATGCTGGGTTACCGGGAATTCAGAAAATTGGGCTATGTACCTATTGCCTGGCAAGAGATACATAACTCCCTACACAGCAAACTTCCCCAAGAGCGACTCTCAGACAAACAAATTGCTATGATTGAAAAAATGAAGAAAAAGGGAATAAGTTGTAGAGAGGCAACTTCACCCGAAGACATCCATCGTTATCACCAGTTGCTCAAAAATTATTATCGGCTGAAAATTCGCCGTTTTGTTCCTGACGAAACATTCTTTCAGAAACTGAGTACAAGTAGTAATGCCAGCAACGTCATCATCACCTATAAGGACAAAGTGATTGGCGGCTATACCTGCATCTACAACCAAGGCAATGCCTTTCTTTGGTTTTCTGCATTCAAGAGAAAGACTTACATCCATCTGCATCCGGACACAATGACCATCTGGCAAGCACTCTCTGATGCACAGGAGCAGGATGCCCAACACCTCCACTTTATGGACGCAGGACTTCCGCTTAAGAATAATCTCTACCGTGAATTCATTCTCGGTTTCGGAGGCAAACCTGTTACCAAGTTTCGCTGGTTCCGCTTCTATCCAAAAGTTATAAACCTGCTCCTCCACTGGCTATACAAGGATTAAGAAAAAGAGGTTCCGTGAGCCTATATAAAGCATCTCCGAAACCTCTTTCTCTTTTTTAAGCGTAATTACACATACGCTCAAAAAGTACATTTTGTATATTAAAGCCAACGCCTCTACTCTTTCAAAGCACGGTCTAGCTGCTCCAAGCCGCGCTCTGTACAGAATCCACGAATCAGGCACAAAATATAATTGTCGTATATCTCCTGCATCGAATGAACACGATAGAGCTGATGATGCATGATTTCCTCCATCATTACATGTCCTATGTCCATAACAACATTGAAGTCTACATCCTTACGGAAAAGTCCCTCCTTGACACCAGCCTCAAAGAAACGCACACTCTCCTCCCGTTCATGAGCATGATTTTCCTGGAAGAATTTCACTACACGAGGCATCTTATGAACCTCCTCATAAAAAAGAACGCCCACCATCCCATTACGCTCCATCTGCAATTTATAGACATAGCTGATAATATCTATCACATTCTTCGCTTGGGTCTTGGCGAAATTATCTAACTTCGAACGATTTTCTTCTAGCTGACGCATCATACCAGCAAGCAACAATTCTTCTTTGTCACCGAAAATCTCGTACACAGTTCTCTTAGACACATGAAGTCCCTGTGAGATTTCATCCATCTTGACAGCTTTTACCCCACGCTTATAGAATTCAGGCATCGCATAAGAGATGATTCTGTCTTTCAGTTCTTGTCTATATTGATTGATTTCTGCCATTTTACTTGTTTGAAGACTATTTTTGTGCAAAGATACAAAAAAAATCAAAAAACCATTCTTTTTTACTAAGTTTTTTGTACCTTTGCACAAACTTTTAAATTTCGTGCGCAAAATCCACGAATATGAAAGAAGAATAAACTTTAAACCAATATATTGTTATGGTAAAAATTACAAAAGAGGCGGCTTTAAGTTATCACGAGACTGGTCGTCCTGGCAAGATTGAGGTTAAGCCAACAAAACCTTATCACACACAAACGGATCTGAGCCTTGCTTATTCTCCTGGCGTGGCATTCCCATGTCTTGAGATCCAGCAGAACCCAGACGATGCATACAAGTATACTGACAAGGGTAACCTGGTTGCTGTTATCAGTAATGGTACAGCAGTGCTCGGACTTGGCGATATCGGTGCCATGAGCGGAAAGCCTGTGATGGAAGGTAAGGGATTGCTTTTCAAGATTTACGGTGGTGTGGATGTCTTCGATATTGAAATCGATGAAAAAGACCCAGAAAAGTTCTGTGAAACCGTAGAAAAAATCGCTCCTACATTCGGTGGAATCAACTTGGAGGACATCAAGGCGCCTCAGTGTTTCTACATCGAGGAGCGCCTGAAAAGAACTCTCGATATCCCTGTAATGCACGACGACCAGCATGGTACTGCCATCATCTCTGCTGCAGGCTTGAAGAACGCTCTTGAGGTAGCTGGAAAGAACATTGCCGATGTGAAGATTGTCGTAAATGGTGCTGGTGCAGCTGCTATCAGCTGTACAAAACTCTACGTAGCACTTGGTGCACAGGTAAAGAACATCGTTATGCTCGACTCTAAGGGTGTCATTACCAGCGACCGCGAAAATCTGACAGAGCAGAAAAAGCTCTTTGCAACAGACCGCCGCGATGTCCATACACTCGAAGAGGCTGTGAAAGGCGCCGATGTATTCGTAGGCCTCAGCAAGGGTAACGTGCTCTCCAAGGATATGATTCGCTCTATGGCAGACAACCCTATCGTTTTCGCTCTTGCCAATCCAGTACCTGAGATCAGCTACGAGGACGCTATGGACAGCCGCCCTGACGTATTGATGTCAACTGGCCGTTCAGATTATCCTAACCAGATTAACAATGTAATCGGTTTCCCATACATCTTCCGTGGTGCACTCGATGTTCACGCCCGTGCTATCAACGAAGAAATGAAGATGGCTGCTGTTCATGCAATTGCCGATTTGGCTAAGCAGCCGGTTCCTGATGTGGTAAACGATGTTTACCACGTTAACGACCTTACATTCGGTCCTAAATACTTCATTCCGAAACCTGTAGATCCACGTTTGATTACAGAAGTTTCTGCTGCCGTAGCTAAGGCTGCAATGGAAAGTGGTGTGGCTCGCACCCCTATCACAGACTGGGAGAAGTACAAGCAGGATTTGCGCCAGCTGCTTGGTCAGGAGACCAAACTGACCCGCAAACTCCACGATACAGCGCGCCTTCACCCACAGCGTGTAGTATTCGCAGAAGGTGGCAACCCAACTATGCTGAAGGCTGCAGTCCAGGCAAAGCAAGAGGGTATCTGCCAGCCAATCCTGTTGGGTAACCCAGACCGTCTGAACCGTGTTGCTAGCCGTTTGAAACTTGACCTTTCAGATATTGAGATTGTAGATATGCGTGCCGATAACGAACAGGGCCGCCGTGCTAAGTTTGCCAAGCATCTGGCAGAGAAGCGTGCTCGCGAGGGCTACAGCTTCGAGGAAGCTTATGATAAAATGTACGAGCGCAACTACTTCGGTATGTCAATGGTAGAACAGGGTGATGCTGACGCATTCATCACTGGTCTTTACACAAAGTACAGTAATACTATCAAGGTGGCAAAAGATGTAATTGGAATCCGTGAGCCATATAAGACTTTCGGTACCATGCATATCCTTAACACCCAGAAGGGTATTTATTATATCGCAGATACGCTCATCAACCGCCACCCAGACGAAGATGTGCTGATTGATGTTGCCAAGCTGTCTGCAGGTACAGTGAAGTTCTTCAACGAAGAGCCGGTTATGGCCATGTTAAGCTACTCTAACTTTGGTACAGACAATATTGGCTCACCTGTTAAGGTAAAGAAAGCCGTTGCTGAGATGCAGAAGGAGTTCCCAGAACTCGCTATCGATGGTGAGATGCAGGTAAACTATGCACTCAACAAGGATCTGCGCGATGAGAAGTATCCATTCTCCCGCCTCAAGGGCAAAGACGTCAACACTTTGGTGTTCCCTAACTTGAGTAGCGCTAATGGTGCATACAAACTTCTCCAGGGTTTGAATCCTGAAGCTGAGATTATCGGCCCTATCCAGATGGGATTGAATAAGCCTATCCACTTCACTGACTCAGAAAGTAGTGTACAGGATATCGTAAACATCACAGCAGTAGCTGTCATTGATGCTTATGTAGAGAAAATCAAGAAGCAGAAGTAATCACTTCTTTTTCCTGATTCAAACAAACAGAATAAGATAATAGTATCTTCCATAAACAGGTTGGCACTTCTGCGCCAACCTGTTTTTATTTTCTCTTCTTCACTACTCGTCTCGAAAGTTCGTCTCTTTATATTTTTGAAGATATCTAAACAAAAAAACAACAGAATTGCAATCGATTACGCAGCCTTTCTCACTAAAATAAGTTAATTTATGCCATTGTGTGCCCACACTATAGAATTATAACAAAAATAATCAAATAAATATTTGGTGATTTGAAAAATATCATGTACCTTTGCAGCCAGTTATCCTGAAAACAATCTTTTTACCTTAATGGAAACTAATACCTATTGAAGATTTGGAGCGGTAGCCTGTGAAGGTCATCGCTTTTTTCTTTTTATACACCTCCTCCATCAAATAGCATATAGCATATATTGTCCCAAGAAGAAAGTATACAATTAAAAAGGTAATATCACTTGAGTCGGAAGACTTGCTGGCTGCAGTCAGCAGACCTGTCGACTATAGTGAGCAGACCTGCTGACTAGGCTCAGCAGAGCTGCTGACACTAGTCATAACTTTAACGAAGGTATCTTCTTGAACCAGAGAAGTCGTATCCTTAAACCTAAGAAGACATCTCCTTGAACTAGAGAAGACATATCATTGAGCCAGAGGAGACATATCATTGAACCTAAGGAAGTATATTATTGAACCCAATAAAGAACATTATACTATTCACGAGTCCCTTATCTGGTAGCAAATAATCGGTATTCTTATAAAAAACAGGCTTTTCTGTTAAATCTTTCTAAAAAACAATCTTTATCTCCCCAACATTTTGTTCATATCAAAGATAATTTGTAATTTTGCACCCCGAATGCTCATGGATTGGGCAAATGTTACAGAAAAGTTTAGTTCGAAGGGGCTCAAAGAAGATCCGGCACAATGCAGGACGCCTCCCGAAGAAACCCGTTTATATAATTAATTTAATGTACGCAATTGTAGAAATTAACGGTCAGCAGTTCAAGGCTGAGGAGGGCAAGAAGCTCTTCGTACATCACATCAAGGATGTTGAGGCAGGTCAGACTGTTGAGTTCGACAAGGTTTTGCTCGTTGACAAAGACGGCTCAATCACTGTCGGTGCACCAGCTGTAGAGGGTGCAAAAGTAGTAGTAGAAGTAGTGAACCCACTCGTAAAGGGTGACAAGGTAATCGTCTTCAAGATGAAGCGCCGCAAGGACTATCGCAAGAAGAACGGTCATCGTACTCAGTTCACTGAAGTATCAATCAAATCTGTAATCGCTTAAAATTAGGAGGAATTAGAAAATGGCACATAAGAAAGGTGTTGGTAGTTCTAAGAACGGCCGTGAATCAGCTTCACAAAGATTAGGCGTTAAGATCTGGGGTGGTCAGAGCATCATCGCAGGTAACATCATCGTTCGCCAGCGTGGTAACAAGCACTTCCCAGGTGAGAATGTAGCTCAGGGTAAGGATGATACATTGTATGCTTTGGCAGATGGTATCGTTTACTTCCACAAGGGCCGCAAGGACAAGAGTACAGTTTCTGTTCTCTCTCCAGAGGTTTACGCTGAGAAGACCAAAAAAGCTGACGCTTAATTTTTAAAGTTTTAGAAAAAACTATTCCAAACAAACAACATAGAAGCCTGCTCATACCTAGAGCAGGCTTTCTTCGTTTATATAAGTTTTTAGGCAAGGATTACACCACCCCCTTTCTAAGCTCCTTAACCCTATAAAACCACAAAAAAACTTTAATTCTACCCTTCCCTGTAAAAAAGTCAGCATTTTTTTACGCTATCACAAATATTTTTTGTACTTTTGCCTACAAATAGTAAATTATTTAATTAAAAGACATTTTATGCTTACACTTAAACTTATCAGTGAGGAAACTGAACGTGTAGTTAAGGGTCTCGAAAAGAAGCATTTTCCAAATGCTCGTGAGGCCGTAGAGAAAGTTTTGGAGTACGACAAGATTCGTCGTGAAGCTCAGCAGAAGTTGGATAACAACAAGCAGCAGGCAAACCAGTTTGCTAAGCAGATTGGTGCCCTTATGAAGGAAGGTAAGAAAGAGGAAGCTGAGAGCGCAAAGGCTCAGGTAGCTATGCTCAAGGCTGACGCTAAGGCTCTTGAAGAGATCATGGAGAAAGCACAGAACGATATGACCAACCAGTTGCTCGAAATTCCTAACATCCCTTGCGAGCAGGTTCCTGAAGGTAAGGACGCAGCCGACAACGTTGTTGTGAAAGAAGGCGGCGAAAAGCCAAACCTCGGCGAGGATGCTCTCTGCCATTGGGATCTCTTGAAGAAGTATAATCTTGTAGACTTCGACCTCGGCGTTAAGATTACTGGCGCAGGTTTCCCTGTATATATCGGTAAGATGGCTCGTTTCCAGCGTGCGCTTGAGGCATTCTTCCTCGATGAGGCTCGCAAGAGCGGATATCTGGAGATTCAGCCTCCGTACGTAGTAAACGAGGACTCTGGTCGTGGTACCGGTCAGTTGCCAGACAAGGAAGGTCAGATGTATCATGCTAATCTGGACAATCTCTTCCTCATCCCTACTGCTGAGGTTCCTGTAACCAACATCTTCCGCGATGTTATTCTCGATGAGAAAGATCTCCCTATCAAGCGTTGTGCTTACTCAGCTTGTTTCCGTCGTGAAGCAGGTAGCTATGGTAAGGACGTTCGCGGTTTGAACCGCCTGCATCAGTTCGACAAGGTAGAGATTGTTCGCATCGATAAGCCAGGTCACTCTTACGAGAGTTTGAACGAGATGCTCGACCATGTTGAAGGTCTTTTGAAGAAGTTGGAATTGCCATACCATATCCTCCGTCTCTGCGGTGGTGATATGAGCTTCACCTCTTCTATCTGCTACGACTTCGAAACATGGAGTGCTGCACAGGGCCGCTGGTTGGAAGTTTCATCAGTATCTAACTTCGAGAGTTATCAGGCTAACCGTCTCCACTGCCGCTATCGCCATACAGATGACAAGAAAATTGAACTTTGCCACACATTGAATGGTTCAGCTCTTGCTTTGCCACGTATCGTAGCAACCATCTTGGAGAACAATCAGACCCCAGAAGGAATCCGCGTACCTAAGGTATTGGTTCCATACTGTGGTTTCGAGATGCTTGATGACAAAAATTTCGATTAATTTGAAGTATCGGTAAGACTTTCAGTTTTTCTCGATTATACAAAATATTCGAAAAACAAAAATAACATATATTGTACGAGGATAACTTCGACTGCCACAAAGGTAGCCGATGTTATCCTTTTGCATTTTTATGTACCATGAAGCAAACTCTAAACAGCTAACCAGAAAAATTAATATATCAGCATTAAGAAATTTAATAGCCCATGAACAAGATTATCAAGAAAGTACAATACTCAGAGAAAGTATTCCGCTTCGATGTAGAAGCACCGCTTATAGCCAAGAGCCGAAAGGCAGGTAACTTTGTTATCATCCGTGTAGACAACAACAGCGAGCGCATGCCGCTGACCATCGCTGATGCTGACATTGAGAAAGGAACCATCACACTGGTTGTGCAGAAGGTAGGTCTTTCATCTACCAAACTCTGTGCATTGAATGAAGGCGATGAGATTCACGATGTGGTGGGACCACTTGGAAATCCTACACATATCGAGAACTTCGGAACAGTCATTTGTGCCGGAGGTGGTGTAGGCGTAGCTCCTATGCTCCCTATCATCAAGGCACTGAAAGCCGCAGGAAACAGAGTCCTTTCCGTAATTGCGGGTAGGAACAAAGACCTCGTGATTATGGAAGATGAAGTGCGTGCATCTAGCGATGAACTCATCATCATGACCGATGACGGAAGTTACGGCGAGAAGGGTGTTGTAACCGTAGGAATCGAGAAGTTTATCAATCAGGAGCATATCGATAAGGTTTTCGCCATCGGTCCTCCTATCATGATGAAGTTCTGCTGTCTCCTGACCCAGAAATATAATCTTTCCACAGACGTTTCGCTCAATACCATCATGGTGGATGGAACCGGTATGTGCGGTGCCTGCCGCCTGACCATCGGTGGCAAGACCAAGTTTGTCTGCATCGACGGTCCTGAGTTTGACGGCGCTCTGGTAGATTGGGACGAGATGTTCAAGCGCATGGGCACTTTCAAGGATGTTGAACGCGAAGAGATGGAACACTTCGAAGAGCACCTTGCAACTGTAGACGCAGAAAAGAAGAAAGAAACTACGGATGTAATCATGGACGTAGAACCTACAGATGCGAGCATCGAAGAGTTGACCGACCGTAACGCTGAGTGGCGCAAGGAGTTACGCGCTTCGATGAAAGCAAAAGAACGTACAGCTATAGAGCGCGTAAAGATGCCAGAACTTGACCCTCTTTATCGTGCCACAACCCGTACGGAAGAGGTAAATATCGGTTTAACCAAGGAAATGGCTTTGACCGAAGCCAAGCGCTGTCTCGACTGTCCTAAGCCTACCTGTATGGAAGGTTGTCCGGTAAGCATCAACATTCCTTCCTTCATCAAGAACATTGAGCGGGGCCAGTTCCTTGCCGCAGCCAAGGTTTTAAAGAACACCTCTGCCCTACCTGCCGTTTGCGGACGAGTTTGTCCACAGGAAAAGCAATGTGAAAGCAAGTGTGTACATCTCAAGATGAACGAGCCTGCTGTAGCTATCGGATATCTGGAGCGTTTTGCTGCCGATTACGAACGCCAGAGTGGAAACATCTCTGTACCAAAGTGCGATGAACCTAATGGCATCAAGATAGCCGTAGTTGGTTCAGGACCTTCCGGATTGAGTTTTGCAGGCGATATGGCAAAGAAGGGATTCGACGTTACCGTCTTTGAAGCATTACACGAGATTGGCGGTGTATTGAAATATGGTATTCCTGAATTCCGTTTGCCTAATGCTATCGTAGATGTAGAGATTGAGAATCTTCAGAAGATGGGCGTAAAGTTCATTACAGACTGCATCGTTGGCAAGACCATTTCCGTAAAAGATCTGGAAGAACAAGGATTCAAGGGAATCTTCGTTGGCTCAGGTGCGGGTCTGCCCAACTTCATGAATATTCCTGGAGAGAATGCCTTGAACATCATGTCTTCTAACGAATATCTTACCCGTGTAAACCTGATGGATGCAGCCAATCCTCATAGCGACACCCCTATCAACTTGGGTAAGAAGGTGGTTGTTGTAGGCGGCGGAAATACAGCTATGGACAGTTGCCGTACTGCAAAACGACTCGGAGCAGACGTAACCTTGGTATATCGCCGTTCGGAGGCTGAAATGCCTGCCCGACTCGAAGAGGTGAAGCATGCCAAGGAAGAAGGAATCAACTTCTTTACATTGCACAATCCTAAAGAATATGAGGCAGACGAGAAGGGCGCAGTAAAGGCTGTAGTTCTCGATGTGATGAAGCTTGGCGAACCTGATGCCAGCGGTCGTCGTCGTCCAGAAGCTACAGGAGAGACCATCACGCTGGAGTGCGACCAGGTAATTGTTGCCGTAGGAGTAAGTCCTAATCCACTCGTTCCACAGAGTATCGAAGGCTTGGAACTCGGCCGGAAGAACACCATTGCCGTAAACGACCAGATGCAGAGTTCCATCGAAGAAATCTACGCTGGCGGCGATATCGTACGAGGAGGAGCCACAGTAATCCTTGCCATGGGAGACGGCAGAAAGGCCGCTCTCAATATGAGCGAAAAATTATTGAATAAGAAATAAGAAAACAGGAAACAATAAAGGGCAGCCATGCATCACGCAGACTGCCCTTTCCTTTTCTCGTATGTAATGTTATAAAATGAAATGTAGTTCGTACATATGTTTATTAATAATTGGACTCAAACACTATTTCAGATTAATACGGAGTCCGAACTGGAGATTAAAATTCCACTTCTTATCTTTAAACGTATTTTCTATTTCGCTGCCATTATCAAAATAATATTTTGCACCTGGCTCAATATAGAAGCCCACTTGTGGTGTAACATCATACTGTGCACCAAGCGAAGCCTTACCCGAGAACTGAACGCCATCACGTTTCACGTCCTCTTTATGACCAGAAACCTTTGTATCATTCTTTACGTTGAAATCGGCTTCTCCACCCGCCATTACGTACGCATGAAAGCCTCCCGTGCTCCAAACCTCATAGTTTAAACCAAGTGGAACACCCACATAATGCAAAACCTGATGTGTATCAAATTCTGAAACACCATAAGATTTGAAATCAGAAGCAACACGCGTATATACGACACCGGTACTCAAAGACAAACGAGGCGCAAGTCCGATACCAACCTGAGCACCTATAGCCAAAGGAGCATGATGTTTCGCTTCAACATATTTCGGTATTGCATATCTTAAAAGAGAAGCAGCAGCCATGAAAACGCCATGATCAGCAAAGCCACCACCAGCAAGAGGATCTGAAGACGCATACATGCCGTTTGACATTCCATCACTGCCAGAGCCCAGACTTACATTCTCTGCATACAGGTTCATGGTCCAGTTCTGTTCATACTTGTCCTTATAACTGCGTTCAAAATGACCATCCTGCGCCCTGCCTGCATAAAGCTTCTGCCCACCATCTGCTTCCAACGGCTTGGTTGCATGATTAGAAGAAACGGCCATCTGTCTTTCAGAATCCTCATTTTGCTTTTGCAAAACAGATAATTCCCGACCATTTACCTCTGCATTAACAGACTGTTCTGGCATTTCTACCTCTGCTGCAAACATTACTTCATTATCAGCAGCAACAGTCCTCTCCTGGAAAGAGACAGAAGATTTACTATGGTTCAATTGACGCCCCGATGAATGGCGATTCACCTGATGTGCAGATGCATTGTTTTCAGCAAGCAAGATAGCATTTTCACTTCCTGCCGATTGTGCTTCTGCACGGACAGCAGAAGAAGTCCTGCTTGAACCTGATGCTGTAGAGAAAGAACTCTGAACAGCTAAGTTAGCCTGTCCCAATTCATCATCATGCAGATAAACATAACTGCCTCCTACTCCCAATAAAGCAATCGCTGCAGCTACTGACCATCTTTTCAAGACAACATAACGAGCCTGTGGTCTCTTTTTTACATCAGTTTCCTCATCACCAACCTTTTTAGACTGAGCAAGCGATTGTTCTATCTCAGCCCACATGTCGTGGCTGACAGGCTCTTGGTAGTCTGCCAACTGATCTCGAAGTTTATTTGTCCAATCGTTACTCATTACTTTTCTCGTTTATATGATTCAACTCTTTATTATCACTACAATCTGCCTGGCTCAGATAATCTTTCACCTTTTTGCCCAACAGCTTTTTCGCCCGCAAATATTGTGAAGCAGAACTGCTTTCTTTAATGCCTAACAGCTGTGCAATTTCTTTATGGCTTTTCTGTTCAAAAACAAACATGTTAAGAACCAGTCTGTACCCATCAGGCAATTCTCCTATCATTCTTGTCAGTTCTGCAGGCGGAACTCTTTCTACTTCAGACTCTTCATCCTCAATATCATCGGGAACTTCGTCCACGATAGTGAAGCGCTTTTGCTGCCTTACAAAGTTGACAGCTTCATTTGTCACTATCCGCAAGAGCCAAGCCTGAAGAGCGCCCTCACCCCGATATTCAAACTTTGAAATGCCGGAAAAGACTTTTATAAAACTATCTTGCACTACATCTTCAGCATCATCGCGCATAGGGATATACCTCAGCGCTACGGCCATGGCATACCCCACATAGCGTTCGTACAATCTGTGCATGGCTGCCCGACTGCCGCTATTGATGTCGTCTAAGAGTTCCTTTTCCGATTCCAATTTCAAATCCTTTTTAAAGATTAAACGATATAAAGAGAAAACCTTGCATCAAAAATGAACTTTTTTTGGCGCAAGGCACTTTTTTTATATTTCTATATTATTCTATAGAGAACACTTTACCTTCCTGAGTAAGATAACTTTCCGTAAACACCTCTTTAGCTTCATTCAACAATACCTCTTCATTATTATATCTTGCACTATAATGTCCCAGAAGAAGTTTGCCTACACCCGCATTTCTGGCTATAGTTGCAGCCTGTCGAGCCGTACTGTGATAATAGAGTTTAGCCCTGTCCTCATTCTCCGAAGTATAGGTGCTCTCATGATAAAGCACCGTAACCCCCTTTACCTTTTCTGCCAACCCCGGAACAAACCGGGTATCACTGCAATAAGCATAACTGCGGGGAGTAGCGGCAGGCATTACCAATCTGGCATTAGGTATTACATCCCCCTCCTTCGTTGTCCAGTCAGCTCCATTCTTGATGTTGTTAATCTGGCTTACAGGAATCTCGTAATAATCTATCATATCACGACGGATATGAGGCAATGTCGGTTTCTCTCTGAAGATGTACCCACAACAAGGCACACGATGCTGCAGAGGAACGGTTTCTACGGTTACAGAATGATCTTCATATACTACTTGCGACTTCTCGGTATCTACAGGAACAAAATCAATTTCATATTCCATTCCCTGCATGAAGAAATCAATCTGACGCTTAAATAAATCTCCGTAACTTTCTGGCGCATATACCTTTAACTTAGCCGTTCTGCCCAGCATACCTAAGGTAGAAAGAAGTCCCAGCAAGCCAAAGCAATGATCACCATGAAGATGCGAAATAAAGATAGCATTTATCTTAGCAAAGTGAACATGAGTGCGACGGAACTGCATCTGGGCACCCTCGCCACAATCCATCATAAAGCATTTGCCACGCATCTCAATAATCTGGGACGAGGCACAATGCTGAAGGGTGGGCAAAGCACTGCCACACCCCAATATATGTACTTTAAATGGTTCCAAAACTAAATCATAATTTACAGGTTCAACATGATGACCTTACTCTTGGCGCTTGAAAACAAAGATACCCTGAGTATTCTCCAACATAAGACTATCAGAACCCAATTTGTCAATAGCAAAAGTATCCTTATTCAGCAAAAGTTTACCATTGAGTATCTTCCAGCTAGTCCAAGGATTAGTTTCAGCCTTCACATTGTTCTTCACCTCTCCACCTTCCAAGATATCAAAATTCTTATCCAGAGAAGTCCATTTACCCAAGAGGGATGTCAGGTTGATAATCTTCTGGGCCATCATCTCTCCATCCTCTGCCTTATAACCGATAAGAGCAATACGGTCGCCAGCCAGCAATCCTCCCTGAACAACATCAGGATTCTCATCGTCAATAAACACCGAAAGGGTGTCACCATCATCAGAAATCAGCTCCAGGCTATGCATAGAGGTTCCCTCACCGCATACACCATAGATGGTAGAATCGTTCATTGCATCCTCTACCTCTACCGAATCTGCTGCACTGATAACAGGAACATTATTTTTGTTCTTACAACTGTTGGCTGCGAAAAGCGCCACCAAAGCTATTGTTACATAAACTAATTTCTTCATAACACTTTAGTTTTTATTATTATATTGATGAGTCGATAAGATTATCTGATTCACCGTTATTTATCATCCTTTTTTTCCTGAAGTTTTGCTTCATTCCATAGTTTATCCATTTCTTCTAAGCTCATATCTTTCAAGTTTTTACCTTGCTTTAAGCTATGATCTTCTACGTAGTTAAAACGGCGGATAAACTTCTGGTTGGTTTTCTCCAGCGCATTATCCGGATTGAGTTTATAGAGACGTGCTGCATTGATTACTGAGAAGATGAAATCGCCCAATTCCTGGGTAGAATTCTCTTTGTCGCCTTTAGCCAGTTCCACCTTGAGTTCTTCCAGTTCCTCCTGCACTTTGTCCCACACATCTTCTTTTTCTTTCCAGTCGAAGCCTACATTTCTAGCCTTGTCCTGAATGCGATAAGCCTTGATAAGAGACGGAAGAGAATGAGGAACACCGCTCAACACCCGCTCATTTCCATCCTTCTCCTGCTGCTTGATCTGTTCCCAGGTTTTCTCAACAGAAGTAGCAGTTTTCGGCTTGCTGGCGCCAAGAGCCAAGGTTTCTTCCGAACTGGCAGTTCCTGCCTTCCCGGTTTCTGCTTCTTCAGACTCTCTATATACCACCTGTCCCTCATCGTTGATATACATATCAGGATTCGAAACCGTCCAATTTCCCTCTTCCTTCCAGTTGATGAAAGGATGGCGGAACATCAGCTTGTCTGCCTCCTGATTGCAAACATCGCAAATATCGAACTCGCCGTCTTCTCTGCCGATGATGCTATAGAACATCACGTGCTCCAACACATCGCCCAACTCCTTCTTGATATCTTTGTAATCGCGCTTCATCAAGGCGTCACAAAGCTCGAAAGTCTCCTCGATCGTATTCGGACGAAGACTCTCGAATGTCTGCTTTTTATCCCATGGACACTGCAGGCGCAAACGGTCCTGCACATCCAGCAAGCGGCTGAACGCCGCCAGTTTTTCTTCTTTCGTATGTCCTTTTCCTGTATTACTAACCATCGTTTTGTGCAAAAATTAATAATTTTGATGCAAAGATAGTATTTTTCGCCCAAAAATTAGTATCTTTGCACCGTTTTTTAAAGAAAAAGAAAGAAAAAGAATAAAAATTAGATATAAACAATGGAATTAGCAAGTAAATACGATCCACAAGCAGTGGAAAGTAAATGGTATCAGTACTGGCTCGACAACAAGCTTTTCAGCTCTAAGCCAGATGGTCGTGAACCTTATACAGTGGTTATCCCTCCACCAAACGTAACAGGTGTGCTCCACATGGGACACATGCTCAACAATACTATCCAGGATATTCTCGTTCGCCGTGCTCGCATGGAGGGCAAGAACGCATGTTGGGTACCAGGTACCGACCATGCCAGTATCGCTACCGAGGCAAAGGTTGTAAACCGCCTCGCTCAGCAGGGCATCAAGAAGACCGACCTTACCCGCGAGGAGTTCCTCAAGCACGCTTGGGACTGGACTCACGAGCATGGTGGCATCATCCTCAAACAGCTCCGCAAACTCGGTGCCAGCTGCGATTGGGACCGCACAGCATTCACCATGGACGAGACCCGCTCTCGTGCCGTCATCCACGTATTCTGCGACCTTTACCAGAAGGGACTCATCTATCGTGGCGTGCGCATGGTTAACTGGGACCCTAAGGCTCAGACTGCACTCTCTGACGAGGAGGTTATCTACAAGGACGAGCACTCTAAGCTCTACCACTTGAAGTATTATGTAGTAGAACAGGACTGCCAGCAGGTGGATGAGGAGAACGTGATGCACAAGGATGAGAAGGGATACTATGCAGTAGTAGCAACCACCCGTCCTGAGACCATCATGGGCGACTCTGCCATGTGTATCAACCCAGAGGATAAGAAGAATACCTGGCTGAAGGGTAAGCACGTTATCGTGCCTATCGTAAACCGCGAGATTCCTGTCATCGAGGATACATACGTAGATATCGAGTTCGGTACTGGTTGCTTGAAGGTAACTCCAGCTCACGATATCAACGACCACGCCCTCGGTTTGAAGCACGGTTTGGAAACCATCGATATCTTCAACGACAATGGTACCATCAGCGAGGCAGCAGGTCTCTATGTAGGTATGGACCGCATGGACGTGCGCAAGCAGATTTCCATCGACCTTCAGAACGCCGGTCTGATGGAGAAGATTGAGGACTATAATAATAAGGTGGGCTTCTCTGAGCGTACCAATGTACCTATCGAGCCAAAGCTCTCTACACAGTGGTTCCTCAAGATGCAGCACTTTGCCGACATCGCCCTTCCTCCAGTAATGGACGATGATATCGAGTTCTATCCTAAGAAGTATAAGAACACCTATCGCCACTGGTTGGAGAACATCAAGGACTGGTGTATCAGCCGCCAGCTCTGGTGGGGTCACCGCATCCCAGCTTACTACTTCGACAATGCCGGCAAGAAGGATTTCGTGGTAGCTGAGACTGCAGAGGAGGCTCTGAAACTCGCTCAGGAGAAGAATGCCAACATCAAGGCTGAGGATCTTGAGCAGGAGAGCGACTGCCTCGACACCTGGTTCTCTTCATGGTTGTGGCCTATCTCTCTGTTTGATGGTATCGAGCATCCTGACAATGAGGAGATCAACTACTACTACCCTACTTCCGACCTCGTAACTGGTCCGGATATCATCTTCTTCTGGGTAGCACGTATGATCATGGCTGGCTACGAGTATCGTGGCAAGATGCCATTCAAGCACGTATATTTCACAGGTATCGTTCGCGATAAGCTCGGCCGCAAGATGAGCAAGAGTCTCGGTAACTCACCAGACCCACTGGATCTGATTGACAAGTTTGGTGCCGACGGTGTTCGTATGGGTATGATGCTCAGCGCTCCTGCAGGCAACGACATCCTCTTCGACGAGAGCCTCTGCGAGCAGGGACGTAACTTCAACAATAAGATCTGGAATGCCTTCCGCCTCGTGAAGGGTTGGGAAACTGCAGATATCGAGCAGCCTAAGAGTGCAGAAATCGCCGTGAAGTGGTTTGATGCCAAGCTCAAGGAGGTGAACGAGGAGATGCAGAAGCAGTTTAAGGACTACCGTATCTCTGAGGCATTGATGACTGTATATAAGCTGTTCTGGGATGAGTTTTCATCCTGGTACCTGGAGATGGTGAAGCCAGCTTACGGCCAGCCTATCGACCAGAAGAGCTACGACGCTACCCTCCGCTTCTTCGATGCCCTCCTGAAGATGTTGCATCCATTCATGCCATTCATCACCGAGGAATTGTGGCAGCACATCTACGACCGCAAGGATGGCGAGAGCATCATGCGCGAGAAGCTGGATATTCCTGCACCTACAACCGAGGAGCAGAAGTTGGCAGCCGACATTGAGGCTGTGAAGCAGATTATCGCCGGTGTTCGTACCGTTCGCAACCAGAAGAACATTGCCCAGAAGGAACAGTTGTCTCTCCAGGTAGTAGGCAAGAACGATTTCGAGGCTTACAACGACGTAACGCTGAAGATGGCGAACCTTGATAAGATTGAGGTCATCGCTGAGAAGAGTGCCGATGCGTCAAGCTTCATGGTAGGTACCGACGAGTTTGCCGTACCATTGGGCGACCTGATCGACGTAGCTGCCGAGATTGAGAAGGCAGAGGCTCAGCTCAAGCACCTGGAAGGCTTCCTGATGGGTGTACGCAAGAAGCTCAGCAACGAGAACTTCGTAGCTCACGCACCTGAGAAGGTAGTAGCCCTGGAGCGCAAGAAGGAAAGCGACTCTGTTGAGAAGATTGCTGCCCTCAAGGCAACCATCGAGGAACTCAAGAAGAAATAATAGTTTAATATTTATCATGTTAAGTGCGGAATGTTAAGTGTAAGAACTTAGCATTTCACACTTAACATTTCATATTTTCAAGAGAAACATGATCAAGAAGCTTTTCACCTTATTTATATGTACGCTATCTCTAGCAGCAACTTTCACCAGTTGTGGCGATGAAGCTATTGATGTAGAAAGCGTCAATAAGCAGACTATCTTCGTCTTCTATCCTTGGACGGGTGGAACCAACACTTCCGGTCTCACAAGTTTTTTGGAAAACAACGTTGACAGTATCTGCGAAGGTATTGTTGCCAAGAAAGGCTTGAATAATTCGCGTGTAATGGTCTTCATGAGCCAGAATTACAGGAAGAGCTATCTTATAGATCTTCAATATGACGGCAATACGAAAACCGTAATTCGCGACACTTTGAAAACATACGATGAAGCTACATATACTACAGCAGAAGGATTTGCAGAGATTCTGAATGAGGTGAAACGCCGTGCTGAAGCCCTGAATTATTCGCTCATCATCGGAGCTCATGGCTGCGGATGGACCTACAAAAGCGATTGGGTAAACTATCCTTATATGACAAGACCTAATGCCGGTTTTGCTCAGAAAGGAAGCACCAGCTACCCTACCGCTACCGGCAATTTCAGCGGAATACAGTATGGTCCCGATCCCAACAAACCTATCACCCGTTTCTTCGGAAGCGTAAGTTTAGAAGAAAACGCTCTCGACGTTCCTACCCTTGCCGAAGGAATCAAACTCAGCGGCACAAAGATGCAATACATTCTCTTCGATGCATGCTATATGGGCAATGTAGAGACTGCCTACGAACTGAAAGACGTCACTAATTTCATGATCAGTTCAAGTAGCGAAGTAATGGGAGCCGGCGTTCCATACAAAACCATATGGAGTTACCTCAACAGTTCTGCACCCAACTACTCAGGATTTGTCAACGGAGTTGTCAATTTCTACAAGAATAGTAGCGATCCATTCTGCAACATGGCAGCCATCGACTGCAGACAGATGGACAATCTAGCCCAAGTGATGAAGGAAATCAACAGCAAATATACTCTCTCATCATCCGTTCCGCTCGATTCCATACAGCCTTTAGATGGTTTCTCTCCCAACCTCTTCTACGATATGAGTGTATACATAGACAGTCTTGTTCCGAGCGGCTATCTGAAAGACAAATATACTTCACAGATGAAACTCACTATCAAAGCTGCTGCTCATACCGAACAGGCTTATACAGGGTTAATGAGTTATAGAGGTACAACCTTTAAAGTGAAAAATTATTGCGGTCTTTCTATCTCCGACCCTAGCCAGCACAGCGTAGCTATCAAGGGCAGAGAGAAAACAGCATGGTGGAAAGCTACACACTAATAAGCAATTGAGAGTGTAAGAAACTCCTTATTGGCTTTTAAGAAAAATATTATATAAAAGAATACATGATGGAATATTTTATCATTGAGAATAACGGACAGCAAGCGGGTCCATTCAGCCTGGAGCAACTCGTCCAGAAGGCAATCACACCCGAGACCCTTGTTTGGGCACAAGGCATGAAAGACTGGACTCCAGCTTGGAAAATAGCAGAACTGAAGACTGTTCTTGAAACTGTAGAAGCTATCAAGGCTAATACAGCCAACAAAGAAAATGCAGAAGGAACATCAGCAGATGCAGCCGGCAACAACGAGACAGAAGCAGCAAACTTTCAGGCTGCAAACCAGCAGGGTTTCCAGCAGGCACAGCAGGAAGCTTACCAGCAAGGTTTTCAGCACGGCGCAGCAATGAACCAGGGCTACAGACAGGAACCGGAAAAGAAAAAATCGAGCAAGACCCTCTGGAAAATCATCTTAGGGCTTATCGTACTTCTCTTCCTGGTTTTCGCAATAACCAATCCAGGACTTGATGCCCATAAAGAAAAGGTAAAGACTGAGGCAGCCAAGGCTATCGACAAGGCTACAGAAACCAGTGATAACAACTTCTTCACCCAAAGCATCCGTTCCATTGCCAAGATGATGGCAGGAAGCGCTATCGATGAAGTGATGAACCAGCTCTTCGAATACCACAACTATATCGTATGCTCTAAGGGAACCGTTGAGTTTAATGGCAAGCAGCACACCGTAAGCTTCGGAATCCTTGGCAGCGTTTACACGATGAATGCTGATGACATGGTGAAGGCGCTGGAAGGTGCCGACAATCTGCAGATAGAAGAAACCACCAGCTCATCAACCGATGAATCCCCTTCGGTAAGCGATAATAACAGCGATGGTTCAGAAGAAGACGGACTGGGCACTTCTGTTCAGAAAAAACTGGAAGACAAGGCAAACCAGGCCATGGATCAGGCTGCCGACAAGGTAAGCAAGAAACTGGAAGAGAAAATCAACCAAAAACTCGATGAAGCAACCGATTCTTCAACCGTAGAAAAGATTCTCGACAAGATTCTGGAACTGATCTAGCATCAGAAATCCGAAAAAACATAAGAAATATGACACATTTCTCAATATGACAGCATGGCGGCTTGACGTATATCAAGCCGCCATTGCTGTTTAGTTGACGTGTATCAAAAAAAGCCCCTTTTTCATCATTTTGTCATGTCTTTGTGACAGATATTCAAGAAAAAGGCATTACCTTTGCACCAGAAAACAGTGAGATTGTAATAAGGATAATGTAAAACAGGAGACCTCACATGGAGGCTCCACAAAGAAAGAAAGGAAACAAATTATGATGACGACAGTAATGATTCTTACAGTTGTGGCAGCTATGATTGCCAAGGCTGTAAATGTAAACAACAACATGGAGATGGGCAAGTAAAATTGACCACCGTTCATGAACAAAAGGAAAAAGAAAATGGCAGAAATGCCAAGTATTAATTTTTTAAAAAAAGGATAACGATTATGAAAACAATGTATGCAAACATCAAGAAGGCCTTGAAGGCTATTCTTGCAAATTACATGACCGCAATGGAAATGTATGGTGAGGCTTTGAACAGAAGCCGTGGTTGTGCTTGCGTATAAGGGTTCCAATCCCTTCATGCTGCGGCATAAACTAGATTGAAAGCAAAAAGTAATTACGTTTAAATAAAGAAAAAGCGTGTAAGTTACCATACTTACACGCTTTTTTTGTATCTTTGCAACCGGTTAGTAAAGATTTTAAAAAGAAGAAACGATGAATTCACAAGATATGATCAGCAGGCTGGAATCGAAAGGCATTCGGCCAACCGCCAACCGCATACTCGTAATGAAGACCCTGATGGGCGAACAGAACCCGCAGAGTCTGAGCAATCTGGAACGAAAGATGGTTTCGATGGACAAGTCGAGCATCTTCCGTACCCTTACCCTCTTTCTGGAACATGATGTGGTACATGCCTTCGAAGATGGGCGAGGCGTACTCTGCTACGAACTCTGCGAAGAAAAAGGGGCTTGCGATCATCACGACGGACATATTCATTTCTACTGCAAATCTTGCCAGCGTTCCTTCTGTATGGAGAATATCCATATTCCAAGTTTCGAGCTGCCCGAAGGCTTTTATCCCCACTCTATTTCCTTTGTCATCAAAGGCGAATGCCCGGATTGCAGAAAGAAACACCAGTAAAGCGAAAGGTGCATTCTGCGTTAATTTAGCATAAATATTTTTGAAATTCTATTGCTTTTCCGATATTATCATTACTTTTGCAAGCGATTATCACGGGGTGCTGAAAGATTCGGCTGAGATGATACCCATTGAACCTGATGCAGGTAATGCTGTCGCAGGGATATTTGATAGCGCTTTATTCTTTCTCTTAAGGCTTTCATCTGGAAGTTCACCGTGTTTGATTACATATTTGCTTATCATCGCTTTCGGGCGATAGAAAAGCGTAAACAAACGGATTATTCATCATATAAAACGAACAGAATATGAAAGTAACTATCAACAACAAAGAGACCGAGACACAGGCTAAAACCATCAGGGAGTTAGCCCAGGAACTCGATTTGCCAGCTACAGGAGTTGCAGTAGCTATCAGTAACGAAATGGTGCCTCGTGATGAATGGGAAAACACAATCATCGCAGAAGGAGCAGACATCGTTATCGTAAAAGCGTTCTGCGGAGGATAACGGTCCCAGAATACTGCGGAAAAGAATCACCCAAAAGTACTTTTCCTACAGAAATGAAAACAAAAATAACAACTCTATAATAAAACAATGGAAAAATTAGTAATCGCAGGCAGAGAGTTTAACTCTCGCCTCTTCTTGGGCACAGGAAAGTTTAACAACAATGCCCTCATGGCTGAAGCCATCAAAGCATCAGAAACAGAAATGGTTACTGTTGCTATGAAACGTATCGAACTTGAAGACAAGCAGGACGATCTGCTCTCTCATATTGTGCAGAACCCAAATATCCAGCTCCTTCCTAACACCAGTGGCGTGCGCAACGCCGAGGAGGCTGTCTTCGCAGCACAGATGGCTCGCGAAGCTTTCGGAACCAACTGGCTCAAGCTCGAAATCCACCCAGACCCTCGCTATCTTCTTCCAGACTCTATCGAGACGCTGAAGGCTACCGAGAAACTGGTAAAACTCGGTTTCGTGGTATTGCCATATTGTCAGGCAGACCCTACCCTCTGCAAGCACCTCGAAGAGGCTGGTGCTGCTACCGTGATGCCACTTGCTGCACCTATCGGTACTAACAAGGGATTGAGAATGAAGGACTTCCTGCAGATCATCATCGAGCAGGCTACTGTTCCAGTTGTAGTAGATGCAGGTATCGGTGCACCTAGCCACGCTGCCGAGGCTATGGAGATGGGTGCCAGCGCTTGTCTGGTTAACACTGCTATCGCCGTTGCCGGTGATCCTGTAGAGATGGCTAAGGCATTCAAGGAAGCAGTAGTATGCGGTCGCCGTGCTTACGAGGCTGGTCTCGGAGCCATCAGCGATTGTGCTGAGGCAAGTTCTCCTCTCACCGCATTCCTCAACGATTAATTATAATATAGATAATAAAAGGCATGAAGGATGAAGGCAAAGAAGCAAGAACGCTCTTTTTACCTTTTTACCCTTTTACCTTTTTACCTTAAAAAAATTATGCCAAACGATAAGAAAGCTTACGCCCAGAGAGAAAAGGCGTATATGCAGGGAAAACTCTTCCCACAGATCAAGGTTGGAATGACCAAGGTTAACCTCACTCCTACTGTTGTGAAGGATGAGCGCGGCATTCCACATACAGAGCCAAACGCTCCGGTTTACATCTACGATACCAGCGGTCCTTACAGCGACCCTAACTATCAGGTAGATTTGAAGAAAGGCTTGCCAAGAATGCGCGAGCAGTGGATTCTCGACCGCAACGATACCGAGCAGCTCAAGGAAGTTACCAGCGAGTATGGCAAGCAGCGCCTTGCTGACCATAGCCTCGACCACCTCCGCTTCGAGCACATCCAGTTGCCTCGCCGTGCACAGGCTGGCAAGCACATCACCCAGATGGCTTATGCCAAGGCTGGCATCATCACTCCAGAGATGGAGTACGTGGCTATCCGCGAGAACATGAACTGCCAGGAGTTGGGCATCGATACCCATATCACCCCTGAATATGTGCGTGATGAGATTGCACGCGGACGTGCCGTTCTTCCTGCCAACATCAACCACCCGGAGAGCGAACCGATGATCATCGGCCGCAACTTCCTCGTGAAGATCAATACCAACATCGGTAACTCTGCCACTACCTCCAGCATCGAGGAAGAGGTAGATAAGGCTGTATGGTCTTGCAAGTGGGGAGGCGATACATTGATGGACCTCTCTACCGGCGACAACATCCACGAAACCCGTGAATGGATTGTGCGCAACTGTCCTGTACCAGTAGGAACCGTGCCTATCTACCAGGCTTTGGAGAAGGTAAACGGCAAGGTAGAGGATTTGAACTGGGAGGTATTCCGTGATACCCTCATCGAGCAGTGCGAGCAGGGTGTTGACTATTTCACCATCCATGCCGGCATCCGTCGCCACAACGTGCATCTCGCCGACAGCCGTCTCTGCGGTATCGTGAGCCGTGGCGGTAGTATCATGAGCAAGTGGTGTCTCTATCACGACCAGGAGAGCTTCCTCTATGAGCACTTCGACGACATCTGCGACATCGTGGCACAGTATGACGTAGCCCTCTCTTTGGGTGATGGTCTGCGCCCAGGCTGTATTGCCGATGCCAACGATGCAGCCCAGTTTGCCGAGTTGGATACCATGGGCGAGCTTGTTACCCGTGCCTGGGACAAGAACGTACAGGCATTCATCGAGGGTCCTGGCCACGTGCCATTGCAGAAGATTAAGGAGAACATGGAGCGCCAGCTCGACCACTGTCACGAGGCACCATTCTACACCCTCGGCCCATTGGTTACCGATATCGCTCCAGGTTACGACCACATCACATCAGCCATCGGTGGCGCCCAGATAGCATGGCTCGGCACCGCAATGCTCTGCTATGTAACACCTAAGGAGCACCTCGCCTTGCCTAACAAGGAGGATGTGCGCACAGGTGTGGTAACCTATAAGATTGCCGCTCATGCAGCCGACTTGGCAAAGGGTCATCCAGGTGCAACTATCCGCGACAACGCACTCTCCAAGGCACGTTTCGAGTTCCGCTGGAGAGACCAGTTCCACCTCTCTCTCGACCCAGAGCTTGCCTTGAAGTATTTCGAGGAGGCAGGTCATACAGACGGTGAGTACTGCACCATGTGTGGTCCAAACTTCTGTGCAGCCAAGTTGACACACGATTTGAGAAAGTTTAAAAAGTAAGAAAATGTTTTCAGACGAATTAAAGAATATCAGTTGGGAGGAGACCACGGAGCGCATTGCTCGAATGACCGATAATGACGTGCGCCGTGCCCTTGCCAAGGACCATTGCGATGTGAACGACTTCATGGCGCTGATTTCACCTGCAGCCGAGCCATACCTGGAGGTAATGGCGCGTCTTTCCCGCAAATATACTGAGGAGCGCTTCGGCAAGACCATGTCGATGTTCATTCCTCTCTACATCACCAATTCATGCTCTAACTCCTGCGTGTATTGCGGTTTCCATCGTGAGAATCCGATGGCTCGTACCATCCTCACCCCAGAGCAGATTGAGAACGAGTATAAAGCCATCAAGCAGCTGGCTCCATTCGAGAACATCCTTCTCGTTACGGGCGAGAACCCAGCAAAGGCTGGCACCCCTTATCTTGCCAAGGCAATCGATATCGCCAAGAAGTATTTCTCTAACGTGAAGATTGAGGTGATGCCGCTCTCTACAGAGGATTACAAGACCCTCGCCGACCATGGTATGAACGGCGTCATCTGTTTCCAGGAGACCTACAACCACGAGCACTACAAGCTCTACCACCCACGTGGCATGAAGAGCAAGTTTGAGTGGCGCTGCGACGGTTTCGACCGCATGGGTATGGCAGGTGTCCATTCCATCGGTATGGGTGTGCTCATCGGCTTGGAGAAGGAATGGCGCACGGATGTAGTGATGATGGCTCATCACCTGCGCTACCTTCAGAAGCACTACTGGAAGACCAAGTACAGCGTGAACTTCCCTCGTATGCGCCCTGCACAGAACGAAGGTTTCCAGCCAAACTGCTTCATGACCGACAAGCAGTTGGCACAGGCAACTTTCGCCATGCGTATCTTCGACCACGATGTAGATATCTCCTACTCTACCCGTGAGCCTGCCTACATCCGTGACAACATGGCAACACTGGGTGTCACCACCATGTCGGCAGAATCAAAGGTAAATCCTGGTGGTTACCATACCTATCCTCAGGCACTGGAGCAGTTCACCGTAAGCGATGAGCGTACCGCCAAGGTAATCAATGCGAGATTGAAGGAATTGGGCAGAGAGCCAGTCTGGAAGGATTGGGATGCCTCATTCGATTTCTTCGGAAATATCGCAAACGGATAAAGAAGATGTAATTAAACAGAATAAAAAAAGAGTGTATCATAAATTCATGACACACTCTTTTTTGTTAATATTCTCAGACTTTCAGATGGATGGTCTGTGTTTTCCCCGTGATATCAGTTACCACGGCGATCCCTCCATCACGAATCTCGACCTTCTCATATTTGGCATCAACTATCACCTTGCCTTTTAAGGTCATAATACCCCAATGTCTTGGAATCTCTTCAAAGGCACAATAGGCACCAACAGGTTGCGCTATGCTGCGATAAAGGGGTGGCACGACAACTCTGCCATCCACTTTTATGCCCCATTTCTTTCCTGCCTGATATAATTCCACATGTCCTGCTACAGACTTTTCATGCAAAAGAATCATCTCGCTTACTTCCTTTTTCTTCTCCTGTAACATCATCTCATCATAGTATTTCTTGCCAAGGCGAGGCATTACAATATGAAGATCTTCATTTTCATTCTTTGGGTTATTGCATCCAATATAGGTCTTCTTCAAATATGAATCCACCAGGTAGTAGTCCTGCTTGCTGTCCATAACCACGATACAACCACAACGAAGAGTGGCACACTTCCAATACACATGTTCATAATCACCACGCAAGAAACATACTCGATTACTATCTATAGTAGCCTTCATCATCAAGCCATTGCCTCCTTCATAATAGTACCATTCCTGGCAACCACTATCTACTAAATAATTATAACGATATATCAGGTAATCCCCAAAATTGAACAGGTCATATTTGGAAGGGCAATATGGCCAAGAGAAATGTTCGTAGGTGCGAGACATATAAACATCTCCATATTTGATGAACTCCCAACCTTCTAGCGTAACCACCTTTGGAACATCGTAAACATTGGGACCATCGTCAATAATAGCTCCAGACAACAGGTCATAATAGCAGACCTCCTTTCTGCAATGTCGGTAGAACAGGATGTTGCCATCCAACAGCTTCATGTCACGGTAATCGCCTGGCTCCAAGACTTGTTCTCCCTGCCGGTTCACTACCGTCATCTTCCCATCAGGAAGCTTGATGATGGCAAACTCCCCTCTACTGTCCACAAACTCTCGATAATGCAGCGTCTGGAGCAACTCCTCATGGCTCACCACCATCTCCATTTCCGAATCAGAATCATCCTGATGCCCCTCTTGCTCCTCACTTCCCAGGAAAAACGCTCTTTCCTTGGCAGTCTCCTTCTTCTTGCCAACTTTCAGCTTTCCCTCGAACATAGCATTCCAGTTCCATACCTGTGATGGCAATCCGAACACCCGGTATAATCCCACGTTATCTATCATCACGCAGCTCTTCTTTCCCCTGGCTACTCGCAATCCTCTTCCTACCATCTGCAGATACTTGGCAAGCGACAGCGTTGGTCGAGCCAACTGTACAAACTCCACATCCGGGCAGTCAAACCCCTCCGAGAAGATGTCCACATTCACCAGCACTTGTATAGGAGCAAGTTCATCGCCAACTCCATCAGCAGCCCGCAAGCAAGTAGCCCCCAGGCCATCACCAACTCGCAAGCAAGTATCAGTAAGGCGGTCCCATCCCGCACAATCTGGCGAGACCTTTGATGGTCCGCCATCCTTAGAGCGTAGCGGTTCCGAGCACCGAGTAGGGCGGTTTCCTCCCTCTCCCCTGAGGGTGAGAGGGTCGGGGTGAGAGGTGGAGCCCTCTTTAAGGGTAAAGAGGGACGGGGTGATTTTCGAAAAATTTTGAGAAGTATTAGAAGATTTGAACCTTTCAATCAGCATTCTGCGCTCACTCGCAGGAGTCTTACTATCAATAGCAACAGCCGCTATGCCGTGTTCTCTGTAGAACTCGGCAATAGCATTAGCATGACTGATATTGATAGCATACACGATGCCCTTTCTATCTTTACCATATTCTTCCAAACTCCGATAGAGCCTTTCGATACTCGGCTTCTTATTCAGCAACATATCCATTTCTTTGTTCTGGTAGTCACCATCAGCCCCTCGCTTCTGCAAGGAGTCGATGAGCCGTTGCGTCACACCATCCGATTTGATGCTCACAAAATCATATGTCGCCAATCTTCCCTTGCTGATAAATTCAGGAACACTCCACGACTGCACCAAGACATCAAACAGATCAGTGAATCCCTTACCATTCAATCGGCAAGGTGTTGCTGTCAGTCCCAGGAATTTAGCTTTCGGGAATCTATCCCACATTCCCTTGTAAGTCTTGGCAAGCGCATGGTGCGCCTCGTCAATCACTATCATTCCCGGTTCTTCCTCTATCTCGTCATAGTGCTTCGACAACCATTGTATCGACACAGCCTTGATAGGAACATTGAATGCGCTAGCCGACAAACAATCTGGCGAGACCTTTGATGCTCCACTCATCCCCAGGCGGTCCCCAAGTTCCTCAGTAGGCCGCAAGCAAGTATCAGTAAGGCGGTCCCATCCCGCACAATCTGGCGAGACCTTTGATGGTCCGCCATCCTTAGAGCGTAGCGGTTCCGAGCACCGAGTAGGGCGGTTTCCTCCCTCTCCCCTGAGGGTGAGAGGGTCGGGGTGAGAGGTGGAGCCCTCTTTAAGGGTAAAGAGGGACGGGGTGATTTTCGAAGAATTGACAGGGTGGTTCGAAAAATCCTTATAAAGAAGGGATGGGGTTTTAGAAAAAACTCTTTGAATCGTTTCTCGAATCTGAGAAACCAGTTCCCTTCTATGGGCAACAATCCAAACATTGCAATTGGAATGTTCCCTCAAAAACGATTCTACGACCGAAGCGAGTAGAACCGTTTTTCCCGTACCAGTTGGCATTTGTGCCATCACGGACCGATGAAGGCGCAATGCCTTCTCAATCCGTTCCTTCATATCCTCTTGGTAATCAAATAACTTTATTTCCTTCATTATTTAAGGGTCTCGTTGACTTTACTCCAGTCTTTATTCATCAAATCCTCGATGATGCTATGAATCTTCAAGGCATATTTTGTTCTAGGATGATTGTCATACTGTGTTCCTCTCAGAATACCTTCATAGAAGATGGTTACGATGATTTCAGTCTGTTTTCTATACATCATATATTCATATTCATCATATTTCTTGTTGCAGAGGAAGAATTTGTGTTGGGTGTTGTTGATTTCCATAATGTATATTTATAATAATTATTCTTAATTATTCACTTAAAAGTGAACAAGCTATCAATAAAATTATTATTTTTGCATTGCATATTAAAGAATTATAATTATGACACAAGTAACATTAAAGACAATAGAGCAGAATGACAACGTAGGCATGTTTTCTATCTGCTTCGATGGAAACTCCGAAAGCGAATTTGAAAAATTCCTGATGGAGTTTAAGGACAATGCGACATACAATAAAGACTTCAATGCCATATTATTGGCTTTATCCAAAATTATCGATAAGGGAGCATTAGAAAGATTCTTCCGTATCGAAGGAAGAATGAACGACCATGTTAGTGCTTTGTCTATCGATTCCCGCAAACTCCGCCTATACTGCCTAAGAATATCCGACCAGATACTTATCTTAGGAAATGGTGGTGTTAAACTATCACGCACATACCAAGAGAATGAAAAGCTCAGTGGATATGTCATGGATTTACAGACTTTTGACAAAGTTCTGCTCAAAGCCCAAGAGAAGGGCATCATTACCATTGAAAAGAATATGATAACAGATATAGAAAGTGCAACCTTTGAAATTTAAGCATTATGATACAGAACAAATTATTCCGTGATTGCCTCGCTGCGATACCTGCCGAGCAAAAGGCAGAGTTCGATTTGTCTTTCGGTATTGCCGAGCGCATTAGTGAGATTCTGAAAGCCAAGGGTCTCACCCAAAAGGATTTCGCCCGCTTGCTCAACAAGCGAGACTCAGAAATCTCAAAATGGCTAACAGGCAGACATAACTTCACGACTCAAACCATTGCTCGTATAGAAACTGCCTTAGGAAGTAAACTCATTAGCATAGCCCATTGATTGGACTATGCCAATAAGCATATTCTAAAACACCAAGAAATTCACAATAAATCAACAAAATCCCCCGAATACAAGTTGTAAACTATAAACTATTAACTTTAAACTTCCCTCTCCCAGCAGTCCCATCCCGCACAATTTGGCGAGGGCTTTGAAGCCCCGCCATCCTTAGAGCGTAGCGGTTCCGAGCACCGTAAGTATCCGCTAAACGCCGTATTGCATATCTCAAAATAATGTTGTACCTTTGTACGGCGGCATCATTTTTCTAATTTTGAGACAAGAATACGCAATTTAGCCCTCCATCAGCACAAGCTAATGGAGGTTATACCTTAATTTGACTAAATATTAAATTCATTTTTATTGTTCCTCATCTTCCCAGAACTCAGGAAGAAGAGTATAATACTTATCCTCAGGCGTAGAATCTGAATGCCTGTCGCCACTGAACGATATTGAATCAAGTAATGATTTACCGTCTTATGCTTCTCGCAGTCCAATATCGGGAATGGAGAGCCATCAGCACCAAGCAGCAAACTGGACATTACCCGATCCATCTGCAGATTGTAGAGAGGTTCTATCTTGTCACATACACCCTGATGCCAGTCATCAACCGTTGAAGGAGCGAGTATCAAGCCATCCTGTTTCATCTTCTTTATCTGCCGGTTAAACGGCTGATGAAGAACATACTTATTACACTCTAACTGTGCCAACAACTCTGCCGAAGCATAACTCTTCCAAAATACGTCCTCATAGCAAGGAGACTGCAAGAGCTGCTGCATCGGATCATCCTTGCGACGAACAACGGGACGACGATATGGCTGAACGAAGTAGCGGACTTTGGCTGGCACGATAAACTCTTGCACCTTACCTTGGTAAACGATTACATATTCATCCTCATGTCCTATATAGCCTTCAGGCCAAAGTACCTTTTCCTCCAAACGTGGCATATCCTCCGGTATAGGATTTCGTCCATGCCCCTTCTGTTCCTTCTGGCTATTCAAAAGTTTCTTTATAGCCTTGCGCTTGCGATACTCTTCACAGAATTCACGACATTCCTGATAACGTTTCTTTTCCTCATCAGTGAACTCAACTGATGCCATTACCTTATCATAGATAGTATCACGTTCTTCCTTACTAAAGACTACCCGCTCACGCTTTTGAGTAAATATCATTCTGACAAGAGAGGCTATCTGTTCGTTTTTAGACTTGCTTTTAGCTTCAACCTTGGCCAGTTTATCCTTGATTTCATCCGTCAAAGACTCATGCGCTTCCTTTGCCGCAAGCTGATACTTCTGCAACAGTTCCTGACCTTTTCCATGCCATTTTCAATTGTTTTTAGAAAACATCACTATGAGAACCAGTATTAGTCATCACTAAAACCAGCTCATCATTATATTGTTTCCATATCAACAGCCAATCTGGCATAATATGACATTCCCAACTTCCCGCATATTGCCCAGATAGTTTATGCGGCTTATATTCAGGAGGTAATTTTCCAGTCTCTTCAAGTAATCGAATTACTTTCTTTAGCTTTTCCATTGGAAGATTACGTTTTTTACAACGCTTTACATCCTTTTCAAAGCGACTGGTAGCTATGATTCTGTATTTCATATTCCCAACTTTTCAAACATATCATCAGCACTTTCATACTCTGTCACTCTACCATGACGAATATCATCCATTGCTTCTTCTATCCCTGACATGCTTTTCTGATGATTAGGAACAATCACAACGCCTTTCATAGCCTCAAGAACTTTCTTGAGTCCAGCCATAACACTATTATCTTCCACTTGTATAGTTAATGTTGCCATAACCTATAAATTTAAACGTTAAACTTTTCCGCAAAAGTACGCTTTTTTATTGAAACCACCAAGAAAAAAGCCGAAAATCTGCAAGTTATCAGCCAATTACCTTCAAATCCCCCCAAATATAAATAGCTAACTATTAATTGTAAATTATAAATTATAAATTGTAAACTCTCTTCCCCAGGCGATCCCATCCCGTACAACCATGGCGAAGACCTTTGATGGTCCGCCAACCTTAGAGCGAAGCGGTTCCGAGCACCAGAGGGCGGTTACATCCTTCCCTTTTCGAGAAGGGAAGGCTTGGTTAGAATATGGAGCTCTCCTTGCAGGAGAGACGGAGAGGTAGAAAAGTCAGCACTGTAGGGCGGTTACATCCTCTCGTCCCTGAGGGTTTCTGTCCCCCAGAACTGGGGGAACCGAAGGGGGCGTAAAGACTATTGAAGAGAGGCTTGGTGAGAAAGGTGGAGCCTTCCTTAAGGGTAAGGAAGGACGGGTAGGTTTTCGAAAAAGCCTTCTTTAAGGGGAAAAAGCGATGCCAATGAGTGCAATGAAAGCTCGCTTTCAAATTGCCGAGTGCAGCTCGCTTTATCAAAAAAGAGGGACGGGGTGATTTTCGAAAAATTTTGATAGACTTTATAAAAGTCGCAAAGAACATAGTAGTAATCCAGAAGCTGCCTTAACCCAATCCCCTCATTCATCAGATGCGAGAAGATATGAGTCAACTGGAAGATGAGATTGAATTCCACTGTCGGAATCGCAATTTCCCCTTGCTCTCCCAACATCACCCGATGCGAGAACTGCTCCTCCTTCACCCTCTCATAATATTTCTGAAGCTTTCTGTTATGCCAAAAGCACAGCAGGAAGCTAGGGCGATAATGCACTTCCACCTCCACTCCCTTATACGATGGGAACTCGATGTGGTGATAGCACGCCTTTTCATGAGGCGAGATAGAGCGGACAAAGGAGATAACTCGTTTATCTCCCCCTTCCACCCAAATATCAATATCACCAGGAGTCCGGGAATAAGGATTCGGATACATCAATGCATTCCCCTGCCCTTTCAGAATACAGGTTCTGAATCCCTTCTTCCGGAACCACTCAGAAACCTGGATGGCAGCATCGTTCAACCGAACATTCGCCTTCTCCAACATCTGGCTTTCCGCCATCCATTGGAGCAGTAACTCCTTCTCTATCCCTACATATTCAGCAGGTAGCTTCTTGATACCATCAAAGAGAACACCCACTAGACATTGCTTCTTGGCAATAGCATACAGCTCATTCCAATCCACCTCCTTCAAAGAAGAAGGAATCTCTGACTTCGGGCCGATGCTGAACCTTAGGAGATCAAAGAATATCTGATGTTGCTTTGATACTATCATCATTCCTTCAACCCCTGATACACTCCTCCTACTTCATCCGCTATCTGTTCCCAGTCATACTTGCTCATGTCGTAATTCACATGCTGCAATGGGGCCTCGATAATCTTTCTGAGCTTTTCCGAAAGTTCATCCACGTTACCACAATGGAAATAATCATCCTTTGGCAAGCCAACCTCCAGATTCGCAGGAATATCGCTCACTACCACCTTTACCCCATAGCTCATTGCCTCCAACAGGGCAATCGGCAAACCTTCGTGCGAAGAAGGAAGACAATAACAACGGCAATTCGTCAACAGTGAATGAAGCTTTCTGCCTTTGATAAAGCCAGTAAGCACCACACCATTCTCCCTTGCCATCTGCTTCAATCCCAACGAATACTCATCCTCGAAATCCGTATCGCCAGCTAACACTAACTTTATATCTGTGGAATCCGTGAGATCCGTGTGCGACTTTTTCCACTTTACAAACGCTTCCACCAGATGATGCAGGTTCTTTTCAGGCACAAATCTGCACATACCCAGGATATACCTACCCTTCTCTATCCCCAGTTCCTTGAAATATTCAGGATAGTCGCAGATCTCAGGCTTAGAGACACCATTATATATAAGGTGTACATTCTTCGTCCTTCCATATTTACGGGCAATGAGATTCTTAATGACGTTCGAAATCACAATAACATCATCGGCAAACATGCAGCCCATACGCTCACCCATCTTCAGGATAGTCTTGGCAGCAAATCCCCACTTATCCCTGTCATAGTCAGGACCATGATGTGTAAACACCACCTTCATGCCCAACAATTTGGCGTATGGAACCAGCAAGGCAGGACCGATGGCATGGATATGCAATACATCAGCACCCAACTTCTTCGCCTCATTGATGGCACGGAAAGTATGGATGATAGCCTCAAAACTCTTCTTCTTAGGAGAAGGAATCGTTACCAGTTTCACTCCCTTCCATTCATGCAAGTCATCCTTCACATAGTTCGAGCGACGAATTAACGTTACATCATACCCACGCTCCACCATTCTAGGAAACAATTCCTCACAATGCGTCTCCACGCCACCCATGATATTCGGGATACCACGAGTACCTGTTACAACTATTTTCATAAAAAACTAGAGATTTTCAAAATAAAAGTATTACCTTTGCAGGCATGAATAAGATTTCAAACTATATCAAAGAAGCCATACAGTACTTTGGCATCATCTTGGTGTCGATGCTCTCCGCACTGTGGCTTCTTATCAATCATAAGAGGATCAAGTGATTACTTGATTTCAATATTTCTATCTGTTTCCTTCTTGGTAGCCTCATAACCCTGACTAGCCACGTCAGCGTTCACGATGTCCTCGCCACGCTTGCCCTTCAACGCCTCCTTTGAATCGGCAGAAAGACCATTGTTTACCACGGCATTCATATCGCAGGTAGAAAGCTTGTCAAGCTGCTCCTTGGTCACCTTACCATCACGATACTCGCAGCAGATAGGGTTCTCATACATAGAGTACTTCATACCGAGCAGGCTCTTCAGCTTGTGCTTAGCCACCCACAGGGCAGGAGTCTTGATGTACTTGTGCATGGCAGGAGAAACAGAACCGATCATCCAGCAGTTTCTGTCACAATGTCTTACCTTCTTGCGAACCTGCTCTGCCTCTGGAGAACTCCAAAGCTCATCCCAAGTCTGGCGGTTTAGGTTACCCATCACCTCCTTATCCTTGGTACCATTACATGGCATCACATCACCGTATGGGTCGATGAAGAAGGTGTCGAAACTCATATCGCAAGGCAAGAGACGCTTCTGACCATAGATATAGTTGATGAGTCCATGGTTGAAGTAAGCACGGAACCACTTCTTTGGAGAGTTAGACTTCAACAGCTCGTTCACCAGGTTCTCGAAGTTCTTAGCCACCATCGGACGGTCGTGGATGATGTTCTTAGCCTCAACGAAGTAGAATGAGTTATGGAGCGATGCGGTAGCGAACTCCATACCCATCTTGTTGCTCAATTCATAGAGAGGCACGAGGTCTGGAGCATTCTTGTCCTGAACAGTCATACCGAAGCCCACATCCTTCAATCCCATCTCGCAGAGCTTTTTCAAGGTAGTATAGCCACGGTTGAAACCATTGTTCAGACCACGGATTTCATTGTTGGTCTTCTCCAAACCCTCGATAGAAATACGGATACCAATCTGAGGGAACTCCTTCGCCAGGTCGATGATACGGTCGGTGAAGAAACCGTTGGTAGAGATTACGATACGGTCGCTCTTCTTATAAAGCTCACGTACGATGTCCTTCAAGTCAGTACGGATAAAAGGTTCACCACCTGTGATGTTGGTAAAGTACATCTTTGGTAGCTTCTTAATAGTCTCTATAGAGATTTCCTCCTCAGGCTTAGAAGGAGCCTTGTAACGATTACACATTGAACAACGCGCATTGCAACGATAAGTTACAATGACAGTACCATTTAATTTCTTTTCTGACATAATATAGTTATTTATAATATTCCATTAATTTATGATAATAGGCCTCGGAAGAATATCTTTCGATGGCATCTTTTGCGATGGCTTGATAATCAAAGTCATGCGCAAACATTTTTTCTATTTTGTCCTTCAAATCCTCCACATCACCCGATGTAAAGGTCATACCGTTAGGAACCATTGTTGCTGCAGATTTACCGTCCTCAACTATCAGTTCAGGAATACCTCCGATATTCGCACCCAGAACAGGTGTACCCAGACTCTGTGCCTCAATCACGGTCAGTGGATTATTCTCACTCCATTCAGCAGGAAGCACCATCATGCGAGCCTTCTGGAGGATAGGCATAAACTCCTCCCATTGCATCAAGCCCTTAAACTCGATATGAGAACAGTTCTTATAAGTTTCCTTCAGTTCCGGAAGCAGCTCACCATCACCGATCACGATCAATTTCTTGTCGAGCTGAGCAGCCGCCTTACACAAGGTTCTAACACCCTTCACTTCATTCACTCGACCCAGATAGACATAGTAGTCATCCTTTATCTGAGTCTTTGAAGAAACCTCCGGAAGTTTCGTCACATCGATGAAGTTACAGAGCACTCTGAACTTCTCTGGAGAATAACCACCCTTCACACAGGTATCCATCATAAATTTCGATGGAGGAAGGAACCAGTCCACATACTTCTGCAGAACCTCCTTGTTCCATTTCTTAGCCTCCAGATAACCGACGATTGCCCCAGGGATACTTCCCGGCATACAGCGGTGCTTCACCACAGCCATCTTATCCGTAAAGCACTCCTCGCACCACTTGCCATTTCTCACGCAAGTATAGCAAGGACAAACGAGTTTGGTATCATGCAATGTCCAAACCACCTTTGCTCCGTATTCATGCGCCAACTTAGCAATCAGCGGAGAAAGCTGCGTATGGATATTGTTCAGATGCACCACATCAGGCTTGAAGTCATTTAGCAGTTGCAAGAACTTGCTCTTCACTTCCCCATCACCAAACGGACGGGTAAAAGCCATCAATTTGCTCATATTCTTTGGAAAGTATTTCTTCCAAGGCGTATCCAGATTCTCCGGATAGTCCATGGCAAATACCGCCACCTCATGCCCATGGGCCTTCAGCAGCTTTTCTAGATTGAGCATATAAATACAATCACCGCCACGGCGGTAATAAAACTTATTTGCTAATAAAATCTTCATAAAAATAAGTTTGTAAAAATCAAACGCTTAAAGGGCTAGCAAGAACTTTCTCTAAAGAAAGCCCTTGTTAGCCTATATATCATTGTAATCTTAAATTCTAATTTCTAAATCAATCTGTGTTTTTCAAGGCAGAAGGAGATTAGACTGCATCTTCATCATGATTAAAGTTCTCATAGAAACACTCATCCTACCATATAATCATACAACTTAAATGTACTCTTAAGTTGCTTTATCAACTGTAATGTTGTTTCTTCCATACTTGAATAATAAACACATGGATACATTGAGCCACCTTCACAAACCTTGGCATCAGACTCTGCTTTGCATTTTCGAAACTCTTTCCAAGATTCTAAATACGAAAAATCAGGTTCCAAGTCTTTTTTGTTATATTTAATGTATTCTATAAGTTGATTCAAATTATTATCTGCTTTTTCAAACTTCCCATAAGCATCATTATTCATAGAAGCCTGTGTGTAGTCAAAACCAGGATATAAAATATCGCTAACTATATTATCTATAAATTGAGCAAACAATATTGCATCATCTATCATTTGCATGACCATAGGATTCTCCAGCTTATTCATAAAAGCACCTTCATGACATAAAATATGCCTAGCCTTGAATATCAAATCAATAGATTCTATATAAAGAGAAGCAGCCTTTCTTGCATTATCTTCAGATACTGAAGTTTTCGTTTCAATATCAACTATTCTGTCCATCAACATGCCCTTTACATCCACCTTCAAAAGTTGACCGAATTGCTCCATTACCTGACAGACGGAACTGCATGAGAAATAGTAAGAAAGATAATCACCCAAAGTTACTTCATTACTTTGAAAAGCATCAATGACATCAAAATCCATACGCAAATCTTTCAGGAACTTGACATTCTTTAGATTACAACGATACTTAGGTATATCAATGATTTCTGCATACAACTGACGGAAATGTTCCTCAAACAAAGACACTATTTTTATTGGCACATATTCCAGCAACTCACTGTTCTGAACATCTTTGTATATATAAGCCAAATTTGTCAAAGAAATCTGTTCGTAAGTTGTACCTTTTGCCCGTTTAAGAGATTCTTTAATATCATCAAACTTTTTCATCATACTATATTATTTTCTTTTGACACACTATCCTTATTTTGCTGGCGGAAAGTAATTTTACCAGATACCATAAAATGAAGCAATTAAAATCACGTTTTTCTTCAACGATACTTATGATTATTTGGCTCTGGAACCTTATCATTCTTGATAGCCTCAATAGAATCATGAACAGCCTTGCGAATAGCTTTTGCGTATTCACCTCTAGCCACAGCCTTTGGTGCATTCATACCTAACATCATAATTAAGCCTCCTATATTAAACGTTTAACTTTCTGTTGCAAAATTACGCTTTTTTCTCGAAACCACCAAGAAAGTGAGAATATTTATTTTCCACAAACGGAAGCACATGGTATTTAACCACGTGCGAAAAGCATATCGCACCAATCAATGTTGTAATACAAGTAGCTACATACAGCATGTTATTGTTGTGAATAAACTTTTCCAGATGAAGCATACTTGACACCCTATAAAACATCATGTGACAGAGATAAATCTCCATACTGATACCACTCAGATACTTAGCGACCCTGTTGTTCAATACAATATCCTTTGAACCTATGGCATACATCAGCCAAGCAGCAAAGACCAATAAATCTGGCAATATAAACAAGTCCTTGATATCAACAACAAATCTTAATATGGTAAGTACAAGACATGATGCCAATGCTATCATCCAATGTTTCTCCACCTAGCTCTTAATACCCTGACGATAGAGATAAATCATACCACCGGCAACAAAGAAAGGCGCACTATAGATGATGTTAATCTTATCTATTGGTTTCACCACAAAGTCAGGAGTACCGAAATACACAATAGCTATATAGCAAAACACTAACGACAGCAGCAATACTATCCATCCTCGCTTCTTATTATCCAACAGGAAGGTAAAGAAAGGGAAAAGCATATAGAACGTAAATATCGTACCCAGAAACCATCCTACACCTATCACCTCAATATTTGGATTAGGCAAGAGATTGAAGCACATTGTCAAATCTGCAAAGCTTTGACAGAACGAACTCCAGGATGGTTCCATCACAAAGCTAATCATCACCATCATGGCGAAGAATGGCCAGGTACGATGATACCGCTTTGCATAGAACTTCGCAGGAGTTATTGCTCCCGATTTGATTCGTTCATAATAACCACAGCACATACTGAAAGCACTAATAATCATGAACAACAATGTGAAATTTGTAAACCACGGAATCACATTACCAGTCAAGATGTTATCACTTGGCTTAATCATAAGATTAGCCAGAACGTGCATCAGTACAATACCTACAGCTGCATAAGCACGCAAGCCATCCAGAGAAGAGTAATTTTCTCTGACATTCGCAGATGTGGGGGTAACTAATTTATCCTTCATTTTCTTTTTTACCAATTATTGAAAGTTTGTTTATTGTTGTTTCCATTACATCAAACACATCTGTGAGTAACCCTGGCAGAAGTATATTTAACCTATTTGATTGACTATAAAAGTTTTTTCTGTTTTTTGATGTAACAAATAAACCATTTTCCATGTCAGGAAACAATATTGCAACCTCAGAATGCCCATTCGGCCCATCATAGCAATCATAAACCATTTGCATAAAATCAAAAGAACCATTATGCACAATTCTATCTCTAATACTTAATATTGTTTTAACACACAACGGTTTTTCAAATATAGTACCAGCAATATCAGAATTGGCCTTAACTATACTTCCCAGAAGAACTTTCCGTGAAATCATATTGGAATATTTAGAAAAATCCACTTTGTCATAATCACGCAATTCAACGTAAATTTTAGACAGTATATCAAAAGAAGATGCAAGATAAATAAATATGCTATTAACACATGCAAAACTTATCGTATCTTGTGAACTAATAGCAATGGTTGCTTGGTTAAAGTCTTCCATCTTGCAGGGAGACTCACTAGGAAAATGACAGTAAAATTCCTTCAGCATAGATGCAATCATTTTAAAGCGGTCACACAAAGCGCAAACAAGCATATCACAATCATAATAATACAACCATTTATGGACAATCTCGTCATCTTCATAATTTCTCTGATATAATTCAAACATATCCTTTGTCCATCCACTTTCTGCAGTATTTCCTGCATTTTGAACCCAACAAGATACCCTACTATAATCTCTTTCAAACTGGTTACATCCTCGAAATATTATATCTTTAAAAACATAAGACAAGTCATAACCATTATTTATAACCTTAATTACGCAACACTTTGATTTAACTTTATTTATAAGTTCCTGAGCAACAAA
>OOCC01000045.1_pt1 | contig 57780 bp, 40 predicted proteins | sample 1670971 | NCBI WGS metagenome assembly OOCC01 (sample SAMN06348109, study PRJEB24527) | human gut metagenome | biome: human gut; feature: ankylosing spondylitis patient; material: feces | host: Homo sapiens | place: China | collected 2015-10
CACTGGTCTTTGCGGAGAATTTATCAGTAAAATGATAGCCAGCATTTATACTTACTGTATTTCTTCGAAGATCCACATTCGGTAAAACTCCTTGACTGTATAGGTTAGTGTAGGAGATTCGGATGTCGCCTTTATCATTGCTGGCACTTAATGCGATGTTGTTGTTGTAGGTAATACCAGTTTCGAAGAAATCTTTTACGTTGTCAGGATGAGCAATAAGTGGAGTGCCTTGAATAGCTGCTCCATTTCGGGCTGCTACATCACCTCCTCTGTAAATTGTTCCATCTGCTCCGATGGAAGGAGAATCAAATTGAGGTACAAGGCTCCCATCAAGCGGACGTCCCCAACTCATGTCTTGGTGATCTTGAGTTCCATGACCGTTATTTCCGTCCCAGTATTCGAATTCACCGTCTAATCCCTGGCTATAACTGTTTTGATATTTGGGTAAACGGGAAACTTGTTCGAAAGTTGTAGTGGAGTTGACCGCTATTTGGAATTTGTTTTTTGTTTTTCCAGATTTTGTGGTAATTAGAACTACTCCATTAGCGGCTCTGGAGCCATATAGAGCTGCGGCATTGGCTCCTTTTAAGACAGAGATACTTTCTATGTCATCTGCATTTAATTCTCCGGCACCATTCCCATAGTCGATTTCTTGGGGGGTTCCTGAAAGATTAGAATAGATATTATTGTTAATGGGTACACCGTCTACTACATATAGTGGCTGGTTATTGTTGGATAGTGAGGATTCACCACGTATGACAACTCGTGTAGATGAACCTGCACCAGAGTTTCCTGATATAATCTGTACACCAGAAACTTTTCCTGCTAGTTTATTAAGAACGTTGGCATCGTTGCCTACATTCATGTTATCACCTTCTACAACTTGCTGGGCATATCCAAGTGATTTTTTCTCTCTTTTAATACCCAATGCTGTTACTACAACTTCATCTAGAGCTTGTACATCTTCATGTAGTACAATTGAGACTGGTTCATTTCCGGTCAGTTTTATCTCTTTGGTATCGTATCCGATGAATGAAACTACCAAAGTACTTTTGGTCGGGTCTGATACATTAATGGTAAAATTTCCATCGATGTCTGTAACTGTCCCATTTGTTGTGTTTTTTTGTAGGATTGTTACCCCAGGTAATCCAAATCCACTGTTATCCAAAACCTTACCGACGACTGTACGGCTGTTCCCTTCTTCTGCAAATGTGGATATGCAACAGATTCCAGCTAGTAGCATACTTGCAATCCTTTTGCTTGTAATTTTACCTTCTTCAAAAAACTTTGTTTCCATTTAGCTTGCTTTAATGTGCTTTTAAATTTTGCAGCAAAGGAATAGAAACAATATTTCATAAATGTAAACTCTATTTTAAGAAGGAATTAAGCAATTATTTCATTTTGGTAAATGTATTTTACATAAATGCATATTCACTAAAAAGCTTTTTATGTTTCTCTTGTGCAGAATATACGGCTTTCGGCTGAGAGCTGTATAGTTCAGGTCTGGAAAACATTTGTTTTCAGGAAAGGATACATAAAAAAGAGACTGAGATTTCTCAGAAAATGTAATATCATCAGAAAGGTGTACCTTAACTTGTTCCGATTCTTATTAATAGATATTTTTAAGACTTAAAAATCAGGCTATAGAAGCGTTGATGAAAAGAAAAATACATATTTTTGTGCTTGAAACTAAAATCCTTAAATAAATAATATGAAAAAAAACTTTCGTTTTATTTGTTCATTGCCTGAAGAGCATATGCTTTGCATAAGTTGTATATCTTTTTTGAATGTGGTTGATTTTTGAAATACACACATTTGGTCTTATGAATAGATGGTTTTTTATTTATCTGTGGAGCCTTTTGTTTTTTTCTACAGATTACTTATATGCACAGCATCCGATAAATTTAGTTCCCGCTCCTCTGTTAATAGAGGAAGGAGATGGCTTTTTTCAGGTTACTGAAGAAACTGTCATTTCTGTGGAGAATGAAGCACAAGAGGGAATAGCATCTGATTTTGCTGATTTATTTACTGTTCCGGCTGGATTTACTCCTATGGTAGAAATCGGGGGACAGAATGCAGCGATATCGTTGGTTACTGATAAAGCCTTGAAAAAGGAAGCTTATCGGTTAAAGGTGTCAGAAGATAATATACGGATTTATGCTTCGGACACCAAAGGATTCTTTTATGCTTTCCAGACGTTGAGGTTGTTGTTACCTTCGGATATTGAGGGGCAAACTTTGGCCAATCAAATATGGAAGTTGCCGGTCTTTACTATGACGGATGAACCTCGTTTTGGATATAGAAGTCTGATGTTGGACGTGGCCCGGTGCTTTATTCCCAAAGAAGAAGTGCTGCGTATATTGGACTGTATGGCTCTGTTGAAATTGAACACCCTTCACTTGCATTTGTCGGACGATACGGGCTGGCGATTGGAAATCAAAAAATATCCCCGTTTAACAGAAGTAGGAGCATGGAGAGTGGACAGAGGGCGGTTGCCGTTTTATGCACGTCGTAATCAGGCGGAGGGAGAAAAGACTACGCTGGGAGGTTTCTATACTCAGGACGACATGGAGGAGATTGTGGCTTATGCAGCCGACCGGCAGATTAATGTGATTCCAGAAATTGATGTGCCGGCGCATTCGTGTGCAGCGTTGGCCGCGTATCCCGAACTGGCATGTCCGGTGGTAAAAGAAAAGATTACTGTGTTGCCAGGGTTAGGAGGACGTAATCCGGAAATGATTTATTGTGCCGGAAATGAGAAGGTCTTCACTTTTTTACAGGATGTGATTGATGAACTGCTTCAGCTATTTCCTTCTCCTTATATTAATATGGGGGGTGATGAGGCTACAAAAACGTATTGGAAGATATGTCCGTTGTGCCAGAAGCGCATGCAGGAAGAACACTTGAAAGAGGTAGAGGACTTGCAGGGCTATTTCATGGGCAGATTGAACGATTATATACGGAGTAAGGGACGTACGATGATGGGATGGGATGAACTGACCAATAGCAAGTTGCCCGATAAGGCCGTGATTCTTGGCTGGCAAGGATTGGGCAATGCGGCATTGAAAGCGGCAGACCAAGGATTGAACTTTGTGATGACGCCGGCCCGTGTACTTTATTTAATTCGGTATCAAGGTCCCCAGTGGTTTGAACCGCTTACCTACTTTGGGAATAATACCCTGCGTGATGTGTATAATTATGAGCCGGTACAGGCGGACTGGAAACCGGAGTATGAGAAATTGTTGCTAGGAGTACAGGCTTCCATGTGGACGGAGTTCTGTTATAATGCAGACGATGTGATGTATATGCTGTTTCCTCGCCTGGCCGCTTTGGCTGAAGTGGCCTGGTCACAAAAAGAAAAGAAGAACTGGACAGATTTTCAGCAGGGGCTGGATAATTATTTGGCTCATCTGAACAAAAAGGATGTACCTTATGCTTCATCCATGTATAATATTCAGCATACAGTTGTTCCTGAGAAAGGAAAGTTATGTGTGAAGTTAGATTGTGAACGTACAGATGTCGAAATACGATATACCTTAGATGGAAGAGTACCGGATATGTATTCTTCAGTCTATACAATGCCTTTGAAACTGGATGCGGGGACGGTTGTAAAGTGTGCATCGTTCGTAAAAGATATGAGAAAAGGAGAAATTCTGACTCTTCCGCTGTTGAACAATAAAGCGACAGGAAAGCATGTGTTGAGTAAGGCTCCTATGGCTTATTTATTGACAAATGGAATGCGTGGAAGTTTGCGTCAGTCCGATTTTGAGTGGTGCACGTGGGATAACTTGAATTCTGCTTCATTTACAGTAGACTTACAGCAAACAGAGTCAGTACAGCAAGTTCTGTTGGGATGCTTGACCAATTATGGCATGGCAGTTCATAAACCTAAGAGAGTAATAGTGGAAGTTTCAAAGGATAATCGTACTTTTGTTCAGGTAGGTCAGAAGGAGTTTTCGGAAGCGGAAATTTTCAGAGACGGGAACTATGTAGAGGATGTGGAATTTACGTTTAAAGCGCGTAAGGTCCGCTATGTTCGAGTTACTGCTGAAGGATTTGGCTCTTGTCCGGAATCGCATTACATGCGTCCTGGACAACCGGCACGTTATTATTTTGATGAATTACAAATTAGATAATTATATGAACTTTAAATTTGATACAATGAGACATCTGATTCTATGTAGTGTGATGTGGTTGTGTGGGCTGATGATGGCCGTAGGCCAGAATGTGCCACAAGTGATTCCTGCCTTGCAGCAGTGGAAATCGGCAAAAGGGAAACTGGTACTTCCAGAAACTGGAAAAGTAATCGTTTCTCCGGAGGAAGAAAACAAGCTGAAAGAGGAAGCTGAAATCCTGGCGCAGGATTTGAAGGAAATGTTTGGTTGGGAGTATAGTGTCGTAGTAGGAAAGAAAGAAAAAGGAGCTGTTTATCTGACTTTGGGTAAGCCGGACAAAACTTTGGGTGAAGAAGGATACCGGATGAATATTCAGGGTGAGGTTACCATTGAGGCACCTACTTCTAAAGGTGTTTTCTGGGGAACGCGTACGTTGCTCCAGATGATTCATAATCAACCGGAAGGATTGATGAAGGGCCGGGCTACGGACTTTCCTTTGTATCCGAACCGAGGATTCATGATTGATGTAGGCCGTAAGTTCTTTACGATGGATTATCTGCGTGATTATGTCAAGATTCTTTCGTTCTATAAGATGAATGAATTGCAGGTACATTTGAATGATAATGGCTTTGTGGAATTTTTTGACAATGACTGGAACAAGACGTATGCAGCTTTCCGTTTGGAAAGTGAACGTTTCCCGGGGCTGACGGCAAAGGATGGCTCTTATACTAAAGAAGAATTCCGTGATTTCCAGATTATGGCAGCACATTATGGGGTAAATGTGATACCGGAGATTGACGTGCCGGCTCATTCATTGGCTTTCACACATTATAATCCGCGTCTGGCAGCCGATAAGAAAGAGTATGGTATGGACCATCTGGATTTATACAAACCGGAGGTTTACGAATTTGTGGATGCACTGTTTGACGAGTATTTGTCGGGCGAGAATCCGGTGTTTGTAGGGCCGGAAGTTCATATCGGAACAGATGAATACAATCAGAAAGAGGCAGAACAGTTCCGTCATTTTACAAATCATTATCTTGATTTCGTATCGAAATATGGCAAGACCCCGCGTTTATGGGGAAGCTTGAGCATGATGAAAGGAAATACGCCTGTGGATTTGAAGGGAAAGGTGGTAAGTGCATGGAATCATGGCTGGATGGATGTACAGACTTGTCTGGATGCAGGGGCTAAGGTCGTAAATTTATGCGACGGATTATTGTATATAGTTCCGGCCGTAAATTATTACCATGATTTCCTGGACTATCAGTGGTTGTATGAAAACTGGATGCCGGAAATGATGCGGAAGGATGACCCGAAGATGACAGTGCGTCATCCCAACTTCTTGGGTGCGATGCTGGCGGTCTGGAACGACCGTGTGGGTAATGGAATCAGCGAACAGGATGTACATCTTCGTACTTTTCCTGGGTTACAAGTAGCGTGTGAAAAGATGTGGAAAGGTGAGAATGCCGATAAAGTGCCTTTTGAACAATTTATGGCGCTTTGTGCGGTTACTCCTGAGGCTCCGGGGGTAAACCTGTTGGCCAAGGTAGACAAACAGACTACGCTGACTGAAACAGGAAAAGAAGTGACTTTGTCAGGTACAGAAGTGGTGACTACGGAAGTCGATGAAATTGGATATCCCTATGCGGTGGAATTTGAATTGTGTCCGGATGCAACGCCTAATGCTGATGCGATATTATTCAAAGGTCCGCATTCAGAATTCGTGTCCAACTGGCAGAATACCGGTAAGTTTGCTTTCCGTCGCGATGGATATGAGTTTGTGTTCCATGCGTATCGTTTGCCTGCCGGACAATGGACAAAAGTAAGAATTGAAGGAGATGAAAAGGGTACTTCCCTGTTTGTAAATGGACAGCTGCAGGAAAGACTGGAAGGCCGTGTGAAAGAGGTCTTCAATGAAAAGTGGCAGCGAAAAGATAAATTATGGTATCGGGAAACCTTGATTTTCCCTTTGAAACAGCTGGGAGATACCAAAATGGGATTTAAAGGAAAAGTTAGAAATTTAGTATGTATTCCACTTTAATATTGCAAATGCTATGATTAGAATTTATCGTTTTTTGATGGTCCTGGGACTTCTGGTATGGATGGCTCAGAATGTATCTTCGCAAAGCAGATACGATAAAGACAAACTTTATAATGTGTTCCCTGCAAAGGTATCAAATAAGGTACTGGGTTATGATAAAGGTTCGTCTGTAATATTGAAATCATTGAGTAAGGACGACCAGAAACAGCAGTGGAACATTAACGAGTTATCGGGAAGTTTCCGTTTGGTGAATGTATTCGAGGACAAGGCGCTGAGAGCTGATGTAGACCATAAGGCATTGGCCGTTACAGAGGTGAATGGAAGTGATGAGGCGCAGTTGTGGAGCATACAGGAAACCGCTAACGGGGTGAGACTGGCTCCGGCCAATACTCCGTCGCTTATGCTGGTATGTCAGAAAGACGGCCGTCTGCAGTTGATGGACAGAAAGAAGGCTGAAACGATGGAAGCTTCTTTGTTCCAGATACGGGTAAGCGCTGTGCCTATGCCCGAAGGAGCGGGTATGGCTGCACGCGAAAAAGTGTACTGGGAAGATGAAACTCGCTTTGAAGAAAATAAGGAAGCAGGTCATGCCACGTACATGCCTTATCCTTCAGAGAAAGATATGCTGGCAGACAAGGCTTTCTATGACCGCCCTTGGGAGGAAGTACATAACTCTGCCTATATGCTGCTGAACGGTACATGGGCTTTTCATTGGGTATCAGAACCCTCACAACGTCCGCTCGATTTTTATAAGGAAGATTTCGATGTATCGGGATGGGACCGTATTCCTGTGCCGTCTAACTGGGAAATGCAGGGCTACGACCGTCCGATTTATGCCAATGTAGAATTCCCGCATGCCAACACACCGCCTTATATTCAGGCTCGTAAAGGTTTTAACGATGGCGGAAAGAACTATGGTATCAATCCGGTAGGTTCGTATGTACGTATGTTTAACTTGCCGGAAGGCTGGGATGGAAAACGTACTTTCATTCATTTCGGTGGTATTTACAGTGCAGCTTTTGTGTATCTCAACGGAAAATATGTGGGCTATTCACAAGGAGCAAACAATGTAGCTGAGTTTGATGTGACTAAGTACCTGAAACCGGGCGAAAATCGTCTGGCTGTGCAGGTATTCCGCTGGTGTGACGGTTCTTATCTGGAATGTCAGGATATGTTCCGCATGAGTGGTATCTTCCGTGATGTATATTTATATAATGTACCGAAAGTCAGCGTGCGCGATCATTACATTACTTGTCTATTGGATAAGGATAAGAATTATAAGAGTGGAACCATGAATGTGAAGTTGTCTTTGGATAACCGTGACAAGCTGAAGGGTACCAAGAATCTGCTGGTGCGTCTGTTAGATCCGGAAGGCCGTAAGGTAGCCGAATCGGAAGTGGCTGTGAAATACGCTCCTTCTTCTCCAGTAAGTACGGCTAATGTGTCATTCGATTTGACAGATTTGTCTTTGTGGACTGCTGAAACTCCTACATTGTATACTGTGCAAGTGATACAGCGTCAGGGAGGAAAAGATGAAATGGCTTTCTCTACGAAGTACGGTTTCCGTGACATAGAGGTGAAAGGGGCATTACTTTACTTGAATGGCAAACGAGTGTTCTTCAAGGGAACCAACCGTCACGATACGCATCCGATGTATGGTCGTGCGGTGACAACAGAGTCTATGTTGTGGGATGTGCTGACTATGAAACAGAATAATATCAATACGATTCGTACGTCGCACTATCCGAATGCAGCCAAGATGTATGCCATGTTTGACTACTATGGTTTGTACACAATGGATGAGGCTGACCTGGAAGACCATGCCAACCAGTCTATCAGTGACATGCCTTCCTGGATACCTTCATTCGTGGACCGTATTGACCGGATGGTGCTGAGAGACCGCAATCATCCGAGTGTGATTTTCTGGAGCTTGGGTAATGAAGCCGGAGGAGGAGCCAACTTCCGTGATTGTTATGACGCTGCTAAAAAGCTGGATAGCCGTCCGGTACATTATGAAGGTACACGCGATGGTAAGTCATACGGTGGTAACCGTTTCAGTGATTTCTATTCTAAGATGTATCCGAGCATGGACTGGATGGATGAGCATGTAAGTGCGTTTGAAAAACCACTTTTCGTATGTGAATATGCGCATGCCATGGGAAATGCCATCGGTAACCTGAAAGAATATTGGGAAAGTATTGAAGGTAGTACGGCTACTATCGGTGGAGCTATTTGGGACTGGGTAGACCAGGCTATTTATGAACCGCATGAAATAAAGAAAGGTATTTACCGCCTGCATACAGGATATGACTTCCCTGGCCCGCATCAGGGTAACTTCTGTTCCAACGGTATTGTGCCGGCTACACGTGAGGAATCTCCGAAGCTGAAAGAGGTGAAAGCCATTTATCAGTATGTAGCCTTTAAGTGTGTAGGTACAGATGCTTCTCATAATCTAGTCAATGTGCAGGTACGTAACAAGTATGCCTTCTTGTCATTGAAGGGCTTCGATTTGAAGTGGGAAAGCGTGAAGAATGGAGTGATAGTGGGAGCTGATAGCTTGAAACTGGAAAATATCCTTCCGGGAGATTCTACGGTGCTGAATCTGAAACTGTCTGGAGTAAATCTGGCAGATGCCAAGAAGGCTGGTGATGAAGTGATGGTCAATTTGCATGTACGTATGTTAGTGCCTACTGTATGGGCAGAAGCTGGACATGAGGTAGCTGCTTGCCAGTTTGAATTGCAGAAGAGAGCTGATTTGCCGAAATTGACGTTTAAGAAAAAGAAAAATGAATGGACCATTCAGGAAACCGATAAACTGTTGATGCTTTACAACAAGCATCTCCGTGCAGCTTTTGATAAAGCTACCGGACAGATGGTACAGTTGAATATGGCTGGAAAGGAAATCATCAGTCACAATGGCGGCTTTTTGTATGATAATCATCGCTGGATTGAGAATGATTTATTTAAGGACGTGGCTAACGGACTGGATGCGGCTGGTACTTGTGAGGTGAGTGTAGATAAAGGAATCGTACAGGTAAGTACGTCTCGTGGCGGTTCTTTGTGTGCAACCAACATTGTGTACACATTTATGCCGAATGGAGTAATAGACATGGATGTACGTTTCTCTCCTCAGACTGCGAACTTACGTCGCTGTGGATTGGTTTGCCTGCTGGATTCTACTTTGACTCAGGTAGACTATTATGCACATGGTCCTTGGGAAAACTATGTCGACCGCAAGGATGCATGTCCTGTGGGACGTTACACGCTGGATGCAAATGATACCGGCAAGTATGTGAAACCTCAGTCTATGGGCAATCGGGAAGGTTTGCGTAGCATGGACTTGAAGGATGCTTCAGGAAAGGGTATCCGTATCCAGACACAGGGCAATGTTTCTTTCTCAGCTTTACGTTATACGGATGAAGACTTGATGAATACCAAACATACTTGGGAATTACAGCCACGTCCATACGTAGTGCTTCACCTGGATGCAGCTTTGCGTGGAATAGGAAATGCAAGTTGTGGTCCGGAAACCATGCTGAAGTACCAGATTCCGCAGAAACCGATGAGCTATAAGCTCCGTATATCTGCGTTGTAAGAATAGAATAACCTAAGTAGACTTATGAATAAATTTTATCCCGTTGCCGGTATGGTTGCTTTATCGGCCGTAACTACAGCCTGTCAGCAGGCTGATAAGCAAGAGAAGAAGCAATACAACATTGTGTACATCATGACCGATGACCATACGGCACAGATGATGAGCTGTTATGATACGCGCTACATGGAAACTCCCAATTTGGACCGCATAGCTAATGAGGGAGTGCGCTTCACGAACAGTTTTGTGGCAAACTCGTTGAGTGGTCCCAGTCGTGCCTGTATGATTACAGGCAAGCATTCTTGTGGCAATAAGTTCTATGATAATACTACTTGTGTATTCGACAGTGCACAGCAAACCTTCCCGAAACTGTTGCAGAAGGCTGGTTATCAGACGGCGATTATCGGAAAGTGGCACCTGGAAAGTCTGCCTTCAGGATTTGATTACTGGCAAATTGTGCCGGGACAGGGGGACTATTATAATCCGAACTTTATTACGCAACAGAATGATACTATTCAGAAGCACGGTTACATAACCAACATCATTACCGATGATGCCATCGACTGGATGGAGCACAAGCGTGATGACAAGAAGCCGTTCTGCTTGTTCATTCATCACAAGGCTATCCATCGCAACTGGATGGCAGATACTTGTAATCTGGCCTTGTATGAAGACAAAACCTTCCCTTTGCCGGATAACTTCTTTGATGACTATGAGGGACGTGAAGCGGCTGCCGCCCAGGAAATGAGCATCGTGAAGGACATGGATATGATTTATGACCTGAAGATGCTTCGCCCGGACAAAAACTCTCGTTTGAAGACATTGTATGAAAGTTTCCTCGGCCGAATGGATAGTGCTCAGCGTGCAGCATGGGAGAAGTTCTATGGTCCTATTATCGAAGATTTCTACAAGAAAAATCCTCAAGGAAAGGATTTGGCCAACTGGAAATTCCAGCGTTACATGCGCGACTATATGAAAACGGTGAAGTCGTTGGATGACAATGTGGGTCGCGTATTGGACTATCTGAAGGAAAAAGGATTACTGGAGAATACACTGGTAGTGTATACTTCCGACCAGGGATTCTATATGGGAGAACACGGTTGGTTTGACAAGCGTTTCATGTATGAAGAATCCATGCGTACTCCGCTGATTATGCGTTTGCCGGACGGGTTCACTCGTCGGGGAGACATTACCGAAATGGTACAGAACATTGATTATGGACCTACCTTCCTGGATTTGGCAGGAGTAGAAATTCCGTCTGATATGCACGGAGTATCTTTGTTGCCGTTACTGAAAGGTGAGCATCCGAAAGACTGGCGCAAGGCTTTGTACTATCATTTCTATGAATACCCGGCAGAGCACATGGTGAAACGCCATTATGGAGTGCGTACAGACCGTTACAAACTGATTCATTTCTATAATGACATTGATACATGGGAATTGTACGACTTGCAGGCAGACCCGCACGAAATGCACAATCTGTATGGACAGAAGGAGTATGAGGCAGTGGTTGACGAGTTGAAGGCAGAAATGCTGAAACTGCAGGAACAATATGATGACCCCGTACGTTTCTCGCCGGAACGGGATAAGGAATAATTTGTAAGAAGGTAGTTATAAATGAAAAATGTCCGGAAGGCTTTAGTGAGCAGTCCGGACATTTTTTTTGTGGTATGCTATAGAAATTTAGCTTCATTCTCAGCAGCTATTTTTTTAATTGCTTGTTGCGAGGCGATGAAACCGCCTCCGAGTACACGGTTCCCTTCGTAGAACACTGCCGACTGGCCGGGAGTGATAGCGGAAGCCTCTTGCTCAAACCGGACTAATAGTTTCCCGTTGTCCAGCAGAATTGCACGGCATGGAATTGAGCGGCTGCGATAGCGGATACGTACCGAAAGCTCCTTGCAGTTGAGTAACTCTTCCAGGCTGGCCACGTTATAGTCTTCCACTAACATGTAGTAAGTTTTGAGCTGGTCAGCATCTCCTAACATGACCGTATTCTTGACCGGATTGATTTTTAGCACATACGCCGGTTTACCCAAAGCAATCTCCAGGCCTTTTCGCTGGCCGATGGTGTAGTAGGCAAACCCCTTGTGCTGTCCCAGTTTCAGGCCTTTGTTGTCCACAAACCATCCCGGACCAATTCTCTCATCAATATCGGGACAATGCTCTTTCAGGAATTCCCTGTAATCTTTTTCGATGAAGCAGATTTCCATGCTTTCTCCTCCGCGTGCTTTGGCTTCAAAACCTTTGGATGCCAGGTAATCGCGTACACTGGCTTTGGTCATTCCTCCTAAGGGAAACATCATGCGTTTCAGAATTTCTTGTGGAAGTTTCCACAGAAAGTACGATTGGTCCTTCAGCGGGTCGTCTCCGGTCAGGATGTAACGATAACCGTTGAGGTCTTTCAGTTGGCAGTAATGCCCTGTAGCAATCCAGGCACAGTTACACTTGTCTGCCCATTCACACAGAATCCGTTCCTTAAATAAAGGGTTGCACATGACACAGGGGTTGGGAGTGCGTCCACGCATATATTCGTCGATGAAATACTGTACGATGACTTGCCGGAACTCCGTACGGACATCGGCCACGTGGTGTTCGATACCTAAACGTGCCGTCAGCTCCTGAGCTTCTATGACTTCATTGGGCTGATCATTTCCGGGAGTGAAATGAGAGGCTACGTCCCAGGTACGCATCGTGACACCTACTACCTCATATCCTTGTTCCTGAAGCATGATGCAGGCAGCCGAACTGTCTATCCCGCCACTCATGCCAACCAGTACCCGTTTTTCTCTTTCTTTCATGTAAACAAGTTTTTATGTTAGAAGAATAATTCCGGCTGACGGCGGGCGCTGAACTTCTCGTGAAGGATGGCAGCAAACGGGGTACTGAACTCGCGGGCTTCGTTCGGGCAGCATTTCACGCAGGCGCAGCATTTGATGCACTTGTGAATATCTGTTTCAATGGAGCTCTGGTCTTCACTGAAATGGATGGCATGTGTGGGGCAGACTTCAATACATTCTCCACAAGCAAAACAACCGTCCGTGCAAGTCGGGCAGGCGGGGGCACCGGGTGTCAGTTGTTTGTAGGGAAAATTTCCTTTTACCGTCAATTCAGTGATGGGGTTTCCAGCCGCTTGCAACTTTTCCCATTTTTCCAGACTACTTTTTCCAAACTCACGGGCCTGTTGTAAATCATCTGTATCCGGACGTCCGGCAGCAATGGGAAGTTCCGGTGTACTAAAACTATGTTCCCCGATGAACGCACCTGCAGAAAGAGGTACAAAACCGAGTTGTACAGCGGTGTCACGGAGCTCCAGTAAGGCATCCTCGTAATCACGGTTGCCATATACCACGACAAGGATGGCGGGTGAGCCGTTGCCTTTGAGTCGTTGCAGGCGCTGGAGTGCCGTAGCGGCTACACGGCCACCGTATACCGGAACGGCGATGACGCACAGTTCTCCTTTCATTTCAATAAGGGAGGTTTGTTCATCCAGCGTCAGGTCTGTTTCCATTCTTCTTCCCATGCCGATACCTTCTCCGATAGCTCGTGCAATCTTGGCCGAGGTATGTGTGGGTGAGAAGAATATCAGGCGGGTACCATTGAGTTGGGTTGTTGCTGATGTCATAAGCTTATTCTAATAGTTTTTGTAGTAGACAAAAATACAATATATAAACGAAAATCGGGATTCTTCATCGGGGATTCTTCTTTTATTCGTACTTTTGTGGTCATACTTTTAAAGAATTTATGGAAGAACAATTTGACATACGCGATTATAAACCAACCGGAAAAGAGCGTGATTTTGAGAATGCGCTTCGCCCGCTTCAGTTTGAAGATTTCAGCGGACAAGATAAGGTGGTGGATAACCTGCGCATCTTTGTAAAAGCAGCGAGACTTCGTGCAGAAGCGCTTGACCATGTTTTGTTGCATGGCCCTCCCGGATTAGGAAAGACCACACTGAGCAACATTATTGCCAATGAATTAGGGGTGGGATTTAAAGTGACTTCAGGACCGGTGCTCGACAAACCAGGTGATTTGGCCGGAGTACTGACCAGCCTGGAACCGAACGATGTGCTGTTTATTGATGAGATTCACCGTCTGAGTCCGGTAGTGGAAGAATACCTCTATTCTGCCATGGAAGACTATCGCATCGACATTATGATTGATAAGGGACCTTCTGCCCGCAGCATACAGATTGACCTGAATCCGTTTACGTTGGTGGGAGCCACTACACGCAGTGGTTTGCTTACAGCCCCGCTTCGTGCCCGCTTCGGCATCAACCTGCACCTGGAGTATTATGATGATTCAGTACTTTCACGCATCATCCTGCGCTCCGCACGCATCTTGGATGTGCCGTGTGATGCAGATGCGGCAGGAGAGATAGCTTCCCGTAGCCGTGGCACCCCCCGTATAGCAAATGCCTTGTTGCGACGTGTGCGCGACTTTGCACAGGTGAAAGGCTCGGGAAGAATTGATTTGGAGATTGCCCGTTTTGCACTGGAGGCTCTGAACATCGACCAGTATGGTCTGGATGAGATAGACAACAAGATTCTGTGCACGATTATAGACAAGTTTAAGGGAGGTCCTGTGGGACTGACCACCATTGCTACAGCTTTGGGTGAAGACCCGGGCACGCTGGAAGAAGTGTACGAACCCTTCCTGATAAAAGAAGGCTTCCTGAAGCGTACCCCCAGAGGACGCGAGGTGACAGAACTGGCATATAAACATTTAGGAAAAAGTAAATACAATAGCGAAAGAACGCTGTTTGATTGATAAACATTATGGCCGGAATAAAATCTTTGGCAAAGGATACTGCCATTTATGGACTGAGCAGTATCGTAGGACGTTTTTTGAATTATTTGTTGGTTCCTCTCTATACGGCAGTACTTCCTGCTGCTTCTGGAGGATATGGAGTAGTGTCGAATGTATATGCCTATACAGCACTGATTTTAGTGTTGCTGACCTTTGGCATGGAAACGGGGTTTTTCCGTTTTGCCAATAAGTCGGACGAGGATGCGCAAAAGGTATATGCTAATTCTCTGTTATTTGTGGGAGGACTCTCGCTGCTGTTTGTGGTGCTGTGTATGGCTTTTTTACATCCACTTTCAGCCTTGTTGGAGTATCCGGACCATCCCGACTATATTGCCATGATGGTGTGTGTGGTGGCCCTCGATTCCTTTCAATGTATACCTTTCGCCTACCTGCGTTATAAGAAACGGCCTGTCAAGTTTGCGGCCATCAAATTGCTGAACATCATAGGAAACATTCTGCTGAATCTTTTCTTTCTGCTGGTTTGTCCGTGGCTCGATGTCTATGCGCACGAAACTGTCAGCTGGTTCTATAACCCCGATTATCTGGTAGGATATATTTTCGTGTCCAACCTGATTATGTCGGCCTTGCAGATGTTCTTCTTCATACCCGAGCTGCGCGGTGTGTCCTACCGTATGGATAAGGTACTGATGAAGCGCATGATTAACTACTCTTTCCCGATTCTGATATTCGGGCTGGTCGGTATCCTCAATCAGACGGTCGACAAGATGATTTATCCCTATCTGTTTGATGACCGTTCGGAGGGACTGGTACAGCTGGGTATTTACAGTGCCACCAGTAAGGTAGCTTTAGTCATGGCCATGTTTACCCAGGCTTTCCGTTATGCCTACGAGCCCTTTGTCTTCGGCAAAAATAAAGATGCTGACAGCAAGAAGATGTATTCTTCTGCCATGAAGTACTTCTTTATCTTTTCTCTTTTGGCATTCTTGGCCGTGATGGGCTACATGGACATCCTGAAGTACATGGTAGCTTCCGACTATTGGGAAGGACTGAGCGTAGTAGCCATTGTGATGCTGGCCGAGATAATTAAAGGTATCTATTTCAACCTTTCTTTCTGGTATAAGCTGACGGATGAAACCTATTGGGGAGCTTATTTCTCTCTTATCGGATGTGCCGTGATTTTAGGTCTGAACATCTGGCTGGTGCCTACTTATGGTTATGTAGCTTCGGCCTGGGCATCTGTAGCCGGATATGGCGTGATTACCCTGTTGTCTTATTTCATCGGACAGAAAAAATACCCTGTGGCTTATCCGTTGAAGCGGATGACTGCCTATCTGATTTTGGCGTTGGTGCTTTATGTTTTGTCACAAGAAACACCTATCGCCAACCTTTGGTTACGTTTAAGTTACCGCACCTTATTAATATTGGTTTTTGTGGCATTTATTATCAAAAAAGATTTACCTTTAAGGAGTCTTCCATTTGTCAACCGTTTCTTTAAATAAGAAATGTGGGGTGGGGCATATAGGCTGAATTGTAATTTATAAATCGGATAAGTATGGAACTAGGGAACAAGAGGAAATTCCTCCTTCGTAAATTCTTCAATGAGTATCTGGACTTGAACCGGAGCAAGGAAGATGAACAGCTAACGGTAGATGCCATCCGCAGTGGGGTAGAGTTTAAAGGGACCAATCTTTGGGTCTTGATTTTTGCTACCTTTATTGCTTCACTGGGATTGAATGTCAATTCCACGGCGGTAATCATCGGTGCCATGTTGATTTCTCCTTTGATGGGACCTATCATGGGAGTGGGACTTTCTATCGGACTGAACGATTTCGAGCTGATGAAGCGTTCACTGAAAAGTTATCTGGTAGCTACGCTGTTCAGTGTGACAACTGCCACGATTTATTTTTCTTTTACTCCCTTGGATGAAGTTCAGTCGGAATTGTTGGCACGTACCTCGCCTACCATTTACGATGTGTTCATAGCCTTAGTGGGTGGTCTGGCTGGCATTGTGGCATTGGCAACGAAGGAGAAGGGAAATGTAATACCGGGTGTGGCCATTGCTACAGCCTTGATGCCGCCGTTGTGTACGGCTGGTTTCGGCATTGCCACGGGGAATCTGCTGTATTTTTTAGGTGCCTTCTATTTGTATTTTATCAACTCCGTTTTCATCAGCCTGGCTACTTACATCGGGGTGCGGGTGATGCACTTCCAGCGCAAGCAGTTTGTGGATAAAGCTCGTGAAAAGTTGGTAAAACGCTATATCATCTGGATAACCATCGGTACGATGTGTCCGGCAGTCTACCTTACTTATAATATTGTGCGGGAAACCTTCTACCAGTCTGCAGCCAATCATTTCATTGCAGAAGAACTGCAGTTCCCTGACTCTCAGATTTTAAGTCGGGAAATTTCCTATGACAAGCGTGAAATAAAGGTTGTGTTTGTCGGAAAGGAAGTCTCAAAAGATCAGATTGCGGCTGCCCAGCATCGTTTGGCGGATTATAATCTGGCAAAAACCAATTTGGTAGTATTTCAAGGAATGGGCGACGGCAGTGCGGTAGACATCAGCAACATTAAGTCGATGGTGATGGAAGATTTCTATCGGAACAGCGAAAAACGCTTGAAGGAGCAGGATGAGGAAATCAATACCCTGCATAAGCAGTTGGCTGACTTTTCCGGTTCAGACTGGATGGGTAAGCAGTTAGGGCAGGAGTTAAAAGTCTTGTTCCCCGAAATTAAAACTCTTTCTGTTTCAAAGAGTCTTCGTTTGTCAGTTGACAGTTCCCGGATAGACACCTTGACATACGCCATTGTTGATTGTCAGCGGATGCCTGATTCGAAGAGTCGCGATAAAATCGTGAAATGGCTGAAAGCAAAGACAGGAGATGCTGATTTGCAGTTAATTATAGAGTGAATTTCCTGTGAGGTTAAGATGAGGAAACAACAACTTTAAGATTGCGGGAAAACGCAAGTACATTTTAACTAAAACGCCTAAGCGTTTGATTTAAAACTCTTAGGCGTTTTTATTTTTAAAATTAGTGTTATTATTTGCTACAATTCTAGTTAGATAAATTTCTTTTCTCTTAAGTCTATAAATGCAGCTATTAGTTTGTCGTAATCTTCCTTTTGTAGATAGCCGATGTGTCCTACCCGGAAGATGGTGTCTTTCATACTGCCACCGTTCGGACATACCCACATCCCATATTCATCTTTAATTTTAAGGAAGATTTCATTGGCAGACTGGGTCGTAGGATGTAAAGGAGTAACAGCATTGCTAAGGCTTTCGCTTACAATTTCAAAAGGAAGGTTATGCTCTACTAACTTGTCACGAAAATATTTAGCTAAGCCGGCGCAACGTGCAATTTCAGCTTCTGCACCGCCATTGGCATCAATCTCTTTCAAGCGGACATTAATCTGGCGAAGAATACTTACAGCAGGAGTCCAAGGAGTTTGCCCTCTTTCCATATTTTTTAGAGCCAGTTTGAGGTCGAGATACTGGCAGTAGCATTTTGTTTTATTGATGCGTTCAAGAGCCGATGGAGCCAGTATCATAACTGCAATACCAGGGGCACAGGCCAAAGCTTTCTGACTGCCCGTAATCATCACTCCCGTACCGGTTGCTGCCATGTCGAATGGATCACAGAGGAAAGTTGATATAGTATCTACTATGAGAAAACAACCATTACGCTTGCAGAACTCTGACACAAGATTAATATCGTAGTGCACACCTGTAGAAGTCTCATGTTTTTGCATGAGGAAGGCTGTGTAACCCTTTCCTTCATATTCGGCTAGATGTTCAGCTTTTAAAGCTTTTCCATGTTCTAACTTTATTTCAGTAAAAGGTATTTCGTGTAAGGTAAGTAATTCTACGAAGCGTTCACCAAAACTTCCTCCATTGATAACTAGAGCTTTATCATCTTTAGTGAGACAATTCATAATCGCAGTTTCCATACCACCCGAGCCAGAGCAAGTCATAAATGCCACTTTGCTTTCGTCAGAAGCATGGGCAAATTTTTTAATGAGACGCTCGTTCTCTAGCATAGTTTTAGAGAATTCTGCGGTTCTAAAATAGGGTACTTGTTCCGCACCAATGGCACGTACGGCGTCACTGGATTGTACGGGACCTACTGTAAAGTTTATCATACTTGATTTATAATTTATATACGTTTTGATTGTTTATATACATTTCCTGTACCTGGGCCATCATAAGATTTTCTTCCTTTGACACTTTATTAAAATAGTAGCCCTCTGTTAAAATGGCAGCAATAAAATCTTTTATTTCATAGCGTAGGCCTTCGTCAACATATGGATAGAAGTACTTCTTATTTTTATTTTGGTCTTCGTATCTAACTTCAAAGTAGTCGGTCTTCCACCATGGGGCCGGTACATATACATAGCCTTTAGTTCCCGCAATGGTCATAGAGCCTTCAGTCTTTACTCCGAGTCCAACCTGAAAGGATGCTACGGCATGGTCGTAACGAAATACGGCTTTAGTGAACATGTCTACATCATTTTTCATTTTTGAATAAAAGTGGATGTCGCGGAAATCTGTTCCCAGAAACTTAAAGATTGGTAGTAAAGGGAAGCAAGCATTTTCACTTATACTACCGCCTAGGAATTTGCTGTTCAGTTTTTCTGAATTTTCATCGGTTAAGGTAGTTACAGATGCATTTACTTCCACAATCTCGCCTATTACGCCAGATTTAAGTAATGAAAATAAATGACCAAAGGCCGGACAGTAGGCTGTTTTAAGAGCCACCTGAAGATGTAAACCTCTTTTCTCTGCAATGGTATAGAGTTCTTCTGCTTGTGTTCTACTGAATACAAATGGAGTCTCACATAAAACATGCTTTCCTGCTATTAGTGCTGATTTGGTATATTCGTAGTGGGTATAATGAGGCGAAGCAATGTATACAGCATCACAGTTCGTATATAATTCTTCAAGGTTATGAGCCATTACAGGAATCTGGAATTTGTGGCAGAATAAAATATTCTCATCTATATTGGGATTATATACAGCAGAAATAACCGCCCTGTTCACATTTTTTGACTCTGGAACAAAGCGGGATGCAATGCTTCCTGTGCCGATCATGCCGATATTGACAACGGTACGCTCCTTACGAAGTTGAGTAGATGAGATTCCTTGAGTTCGTGGAAGGTATACTACCTCACAGAATTCACTTAGATAATCGAAATAGCCTTCCCAGTCTGAGCCAATTGCAAAGATATCTACACCGTATTTTTGAATGTCTTCAATCTTCTGTCCCCGGTATTCTTCTATCACTATTTGATCGGCAAGTCCTGTGGCTTTTACCGCTTCAATGCGTTCCATCACATTGTTGCATGTGTTCATTTTACCTCTTTCAAGGTCGAAATTATCTGTGGTGACCCCCACTATAAGATAGTCCCCCAACTCCTTTGCGCGTTTAAGGAGGTTATAATGGCCTTGATGGAACAAGTCGTATGTTCCATAAGTAATTACTTTCTTCATTGCTCTTATGTTCACTTTGGTTTCTTGGCGGGCGTTTTAAGTAGTCTTCTGATTTAGGACTCTTTACTTCCCTAATGCTTTGAGTTTCCGGATCTTTTTTCGGATCTTATTTTTAATCTTTTGTGATAGGGTGGGTTTGTTTTTCTTTATATAATCTATATATGACATGTGAGCATCAATCAGAAGTGTTCCATGCGAATTAGGAGCCTGGATGGGAGTCATATAGTTTGGTCCGAATTCTTCACTTAGGATTTCATGATATTCAACCGGAATTGGAATCTGGAGATGCTCAAAAGGTCCCCAAAGTGTATCGGCATAACATTCTTTTCTGTGATAACTATTGGTACTATATGGAGTTAGTGATAAAGGGCCTACTTGAGCGCATTCTTCTAGTTTATATTGGCGGAACATATTTTCGAATCTATCATACAATTCAATGTCAGGTGTATGTAGAAATTGTCTCCAACGAAAAAAGCGTTCTATTTTTTTAATGGGATTATGAGGGTTATATTTGTATTTATTGCGTAAATAAGCAAATATATTTCTTGTTTCTTTAATAAGCTTTTCTTTCTTAGGATCACATGCAGGTACTGCGTCCATTACGAAGATGTCAATAAAAATACCTTGATGAAATGGTGCGTTCATATCATCAGGGCGTATAGCGGTTGTTCCATCGTATCGGAGTTGCGCATGGCCTTTGAAATAATTTTTATCCGTATGGGCCTCTTGAAAAAAGAAAGGAGGTTGAAATGCTTTTGGGGCAATAGATACAAGTTTGTCATAATCTGGGCGGAGCATATCCATGTCAATATCATCATCCCAAGGAATAAATCCTTTATGACGTATTGCGCCTAATAACGTGCCATATGCTGCAAAAATTTTGAGATTATGTTCGTTGCAAACTTTTAATAACTCTTGAAGTAATAATAATTGGATTTTTCGTGCTTCTAAAACTTCCGTACTAAGATTTATCATGGTGACTTCATTATACTTTGGCTTTGCAAAGATAATAATTAAATCAACATGCTTAAATACAATAGATTAATAAATTATGCTCTTGATTTTTGGAGTGACTTTATCCTTTTCTGTTTGATCAGAAAAGGGGATTGATTATAAAGATGGAATACCCAAAAATTCTTCTAGAATATGCCCATAAAAAGTTTTCTTCCCTTCAGGAGTTACTTTCTGTAATTGAATTTTATAGGTTAGTTTGTGAAAATCATAATTTTTACAGAAGTCATTCCATTCTTCTTCTGAGTATTCGTCATTTAGGCATTTCCCAAGAGGTCCCATAACTGTAATGGGGACTTGTTCTACCATTTGTCGTATGGCAGGTACATATTTGCGTGCAATAGCAAATGTATAGTCCAATAATAAATAATTGATAAGCTTGTTATGTATCTTCCAATAGCTGAGATGCAAATCTGCAATCATAGATGGGAGTGGGTTGTTTTTTCCACAGGCCACAAAAAAACTGACCCAACCTCCACGTGATACGTTGTGGTAAATTGGTTTATGGTGGCAGCTCCAGAACTTATCTCCTGGATGAATAAATTCGTCAACCTGTTTTGATGGAATTAATAAGGTACTATCCATCCAGATTCCTCCATGTTTGGTAAGGAGCATCATCCGGAGTATGTCAGAAAAGTGTGTAATATCAATATATCCTTCTTTCTGTTTATTAATAATGTATTCAGGCATGTCAACATAATTCCGGAAATTTTCTTCTGTAATTAAAATTACGGGATGATTACAGGCATGCTTCTGGATTGAATTATAACAGGCTTTTACAATATCCGGCATATTTTCTTTTCCTTGCCACCAGCATACCCAGATAGGAGATGTTGCATCAATGTTTTCGCAAGAATCACAAGTTTGATTCTTGTATTTTGAGATAATCTCTTTGCCTCCACTTTTAGCAATGAGGTGGTGGAGAATATATTGTTGCTTGAAGAAAGAAAAAAATCCTTCTATGCGTCTGAAAAAAAGTTTTGTTTTCGAGATTTGATAACCCATGACTGACAATAAATGAACACAAAATTGATTTGCAACTTTGAAATGTTTATTCTTAAATATCTTCGATATTAATATATTTGGCTTTTCTTAGGTGAATACGGAAAGGCAATAACCGGAAGAAGCGTTTAATTTGTTCTAAGGGGTTATTCAGTATGCGTTCACCTTTCCAGGGAGTCATGTCAAGATATTGGAAATAAATTTTCCTTAAAGGATGCTGACTGTCATATTCCCAGGGTTTTCGATTGGTGTAATGCAGTATGACGGGGTGCTTCAATACCTCAGAGAATTTCTTTTTCCAGGCTTCATCCATCTGTTTAGGACGGCGATAAAAAGCATCCTGTACATTCCATTTTAAGTCCACTAATATTTTATTCTTGTGCAGGATACTGTTCAATAAATCCTGATCATTAAATAATATGCGTTCAGGATATTTGTGGAAGTAATCTACACAAGCATGAGCCACATCATTCTTACGCCAGTAATCGAGGTTGATCAAAAGTACGCCGGCATTGAAGTAAGAATCCTCCATGGGATATTTCAGTATTTCATAGCGGGCTGGTTCATTACATCCCATGTCTTCTACGGCGGCCACTCCTGTTTCATCGTCTAATGGAGTATTCCAGTATTCAGAAATATCCCCTACGATGACGATGTCACAGTCCAAATACAACAGACGATCGATGTCGGCAGGCAGCAGCTCAGACAGAATGCAGCGATAATAGGTAGCCATGGAAATACGTTTGCTGAACTTGCGGATGGTGAATCCTTCCAGCAACTTGATGTCCGGTTCGTAGAAACAAACCAGATTTCCGTATGAGGCCGCCAGGTCAATTAATATTTTCTTTTCTGCATCCGACAAGTCACGTGCTATAATATGTGCCGTGATTTGTTCTTTCCGATTGTTCTCAAATAAGGAAACAAGGGTTACCGCACAATGGCGTACGTAATTGCTGTCTATGTTGCAGGCTATGTGTATCATGCTTTGATAAAGAGTTTTACATTCCTTCTTGCAAAGATATAAGATATTCACATAAAAGCACTATCTTTGTCTGGAAACATTTTATTAATTGATAACTGTTTAGAGCTATGGCAGATAATATCCTATATAAGCTACGAAGCGGAAAGCCAATCAAGTTTCTTGACTTTGTAAAAAATTTCTCTGGATTGCTGATACCCGATGTCTGGTATCGCAGCCGGCGCGAGAGAATGTTGGCCGAAGCACGTCGTCGTCCAGATTATGCGTATATGCAGAAGCGCGTAGACTATTATATCCGTATTCATGCTCCTTGGACTATTTCTGCGGAAGATAAACTGACACGCGACCGAAGCTGGATTCATTATACTGGAGCCATTGGTGATTATCGCCGGAAAATGTTTCATACAGCTTATTATTTTGATCAGCATGATGTAACGCGTTGGTTTCCTCGTTCTTTACGGTGGAATTTTTGTCCCGGTGATGTATATTTCACTCCGGAAGTACCTACGGTAGTAAAAAGTCGCTTGTTAGCCGCTGATAACCAAAATTCTGTGGTGCTGAAGCTGGATAAGCTGCGTCATTTCATGTTTGTGCATGATATGAAATCTTTCCGTGAGAAAAAAAACTGTGTGATTTTCCGCGGTAAGATTCGCCAGAGTCGTTTGCGGACGTGTTTCCTGGAAAAATTCTTTGGTCACCCTTTATGTGATTGTGGAGTAGTAGGACGGAATGAGGGATGTCCGGAAGAGTGGATGACTTCTAAAAAAACGATACGGGAGCATCTGGATTATAAATTTATTATGGCAATTGAAGGGAATGATGTGGCTTCTAATCTGAAATGGGTGATGTCATCTAACTCTTTAGCGGTGATGCCTCGTCCCACTTGTGAAACATGGTTTATGGAAGGTACCTTGATTCCTGATTATCATTATATAGAGGTAAAGGATGATTTCTCTGACTTGGAAGAAAAACTGAATTATTATATTGCACATCCGGAAAAAGCGGAAGAAATCATAGCCCATGCTCATGAATATGTAGCACAGTTCCGCGATAAGAAACGAGAAGAGTTGTTGCAGATGATGGTGATGGAACAGTATTTCAAGACGAGCGGACAATTATGATAATAAAGGCCTTTTATCAGAGCTCTTGATGATGGAGAATTCAGATAAGAGGCCTTTTTTGTGTTTATAAATCTGTTAAAATATCGTCTTTCAATATTTTGGTAAATTTTATAGCTCCGATATCAGATGAAAGATGATTGCCATCGTAGAAATCTTCGTCATTGAATCTTGTGTCTCCAAAATATTCCAGACTATGTACATTTTCCCATTTATTGGTAACTTCTGTAATGGCGTTGTGAATTAAAGTTAGCTGCTCCTGATTCATCAGTTGGAAATAAGTGGGATGTACGGGGGGCATGACTAAATATAAAGTAATACCTTTAGATTTGCAGACTTGAGCGATTTGATGCATTCGGCTGATATTCTCATGATATAAATCCCCATTTGTATCTGCTAACATTGGTTTATGCTGATCTGCCACTAAATCAGGAATGTCTTCGAGCCAGTTATTATCTTTAAATTTAGAATCATAGCTATGGTCTACCCCAAGTGAATCGCAGCGCATTGTCGGTCTTCTTTGTATATAATATTTTGACCATTTGCGCATGCATAAAGAACCTAAGCTCAATAATTCTATATTATGAAGTTTATTATGATTCCTGCTGATTCCCATGTATATTTGATGGTTGACAATGCTACTTATATCTGTATTTTCATTGTCATCACTCCATAGAGAATGGAAGCAAATACCCCAAAAGACATTTTTTAGCTGTGGCATTTGTTGTATATATTTTTCTAGTAAAATCTGATTGAATCTGAACCATTCTCCGGAGATGGCTAAATTGTACGTGCTATCAGCTAGATAGGCTGGATTGATTCCACAGTTGACTACAGAGCTACCAATAATTAGATTCTTAGTATCTTGTGTATGTTTCTCAATTAATTCTTTTTTGAAGGCTAACGTATTAGGAACCTGGCGTAGCATATATTCCACTCCTATTATGAGTAGAATGAGTGATGCGGAGAAGACACCTACATATTTTAAAAAGTTTTTCATATTGTCTCTCTATTTTATTTTTTGATATAGTTAAAATTGGAAGTAAATGAATTCGGCTTGTTTTCCAGCCAGTAAAAAAGTTGTGATAAATACGATATAGTAAATTCCCCATCGGATACTACGATATTGAAATATTCCCTTCTTTTCAATTTGTAGTCCAAATTGTTTCTCTCGTTGTATCCATTCTATGACTAATAAAATACCGATGTAGATAAGTGGATCTTTTCCATGTGCGGGAAGAGAAAAGTCAAACGTGGTGACCATACGGACTAAATATTCCCATGCTTGTTGGATTGTTTCTGCACGGAAGATAACCCATCCTATCATTGCTAAAATGAAGGTAGTTAACATCTGACAGAATTCCTTGATGGAAGGAAATATCCTGCCCTTAGCTACAATGTCTGTAGTGTATCTTCGGTTTCTTCCTCCAATAAGTAATGGCAGGAATAGCAAGCCATGAAAAGCTCCCCAAACAATGAATGTCCAGTTGGCTCCATGCCAGAAACCGCTGACAAGGAAAATGATTAAGGTATTGCGTATCGTTTTAAGTTTGCTGCACCTGCTTCCTCCTAACGGGAAGTAAATATAATCGCGAAACCAGGTTGTAAGAGATATGTGCCATCTACGCCAAAACTCTGCAATATCGCGTGAAAAATAAGGATAATTGAAATTTCGCATTAAATTAATTCCAAAGAGTCTGGCTGTACCGATGGCTATGTCGGAATATCCTGAGAAATCGCCATAAATTTGGAAAGTGAAGAAAATGGCACCTAATAGAAGCTGGTTTCCTTCTAAAGTTTGATAATCGGCAAATATGGTATTGACGGCTGCCGCACAATTGTCTGCGACCACCATTTTTTTGAATAGTCCCCACAAAATTTGTCTCATTCCGTCGGTCGCTTTTTCATAAGAAAATTGCCGGCCTTGCAGGAATTGTGGTAATAAGTTGGTGGCACGTTCAATAGGTCCAGCTACCAGTTGTGGAAAAAAACTGATAAAAGCGAAAAAAGCGATGATATCGTGTGTGGGCTTTATTTTATGCTGGTACACATCGATGGTATAACTCAAGGCCTGGAAGGTATAGAAGCTGATTCCTACGGGTAATAGAATGTCGAGTGTTATCCAGTCTATATCCCATCCCAGACATCTGCATAGTGCAGCCAGATTCTCGCCAAAAAAGTTACAGTATTTGAATATGCAGAGAATTAACAGGTTGAGAATAATATTGGTGGCACTGATGATTTTTTGTTTTTGGCGGTTATTCTCATTTTTCTCTAGCAGAATTCCACTTAAAAAGCTACAGAATGTAGTAAGTGCCATAAGGAGCAGAAATCTCCAGTCCCACCATCCATAGAATGTATAACTGGCTATTACAATAAAGAGGTTTTGCCACTTCAAGGGTTTAAAAACAAACCAATAGAGCAGAAATACAATAGGTAAAAAGATCAGGAATTCATAAGAATTGAAAAGCATAGCGGTTTTGTTTATAATTCAATATGACGTCTTTGTTTATATTCATTGATACGTTCCATGTATTTCATATCTTTTTTATTGCCAGGAGCAGGGCTGAAATTCAGATTTTCAGGAATATCTTTCCCGCAATCTAAGATTTTTGTCTGGTCATTTTTCTTGACAATCTTGATGCAGTCATACAAGTCGCCATTAGCAGCATCAAAGGAGTTCATGATTAATGTATCTCCTTTTACTTGTATCTGCTGGTAGTATTTCCCGTCAATACCGAATTTATCAAAATCTTCTCCGAAGTAAATCCGGTAAGTTTTCGGAGAGCAATGGCTCACTGTATATACTGGGACCGTTGGGTTGTTGTTCTCATCATGACCTGTCATTCGGCCATATGAGTGTTCGTGACCTTGTAACACCAAATCGACATGATGTTCCTGAATCAGTGAGTTGAACATTGATTTCTGAATCAGGTTGTTGTATTTCCCTTTGATGGAATAAAGCGGATGATGAAGCACTACTACCTTCCAGCGTGCATTGCTCTTTTCCAACTGTTCTTTCAACCATTTCCGTTGTGTCCATAAATAGAAAAATTCGCGGTTACTGTCCAGACAGAACAACTGCATGTCATTGTATTTCAGTGTGTATACCTGGTTTTCGCCTATCATGGAGTCCAGATAATAGGAGAATATCAATGAAAAGCGTCGTTCCAGTTTCCGAATGGGATATTTCAAGTAATCATGGTTGCCTGTTACGGTCAAGACAGGCAGGCATTGTGCAATAGAATCCAGACCACGGAAAGTTTCTCCCCAGTAGGCATCAATAGGGCGTTCGGTAAGGTCGCCTCCGCATACGAGAAATTCGGTATCGGGATGTGTCTGCAGTGCCTTTTTCAGGAAATAATTGGTTCTTCCGTTGATAGAATCTTGTACATCACCCACATATAAGAAACTGTAGCTATCCTGAGTCGGCTGATTATGAGTCTGGAAGTGATACCATGGAGAATATTTCCCATTACTGCATACGCGATAGCTGTAAGAATGAGATGGCTTTAAGGAGCGTAGTCTGGCTACGTAGTAAGCAGCCTTTCCACTACGGGATTGGAAGACTTCACCGGTTGCATCAATATGCAAGGTATCTTTAGAGAAGGTATCAGTCAGTTCTACATGAGACGGATATACAATGGAATCATACTGCCAGCTGATGTTGCGCGACAAGGCATTCTCGTCTCCAAACGTCAGCAAGATTCTTCCAGGTTCGTTCAGGGGACTGTAAACTGCTTCTGGGGGATTACCGAACCAGGCATTCCATCGGGAGTTTATCCAGCAGCTTAAAGCGATGAGAATAACTGCCGTGATACTTAATTTGATGATGCTTTTTTTCTTCATGTATCTAAAGATTTATGTAGTGAAGTTGCAAAGATATAAATAAACTGGTATTTCTATGGGTTTGCAAAAATATAACTAACTTTACCGCCCTAAAAACTAAATGGATATGAAGAATAAGACACTTTTTTCGAATGTGCTTTCGTTGGTTTGGAACTTATTGCTTGTCTATGTGTGCTATTTTATCTGCCGCTTGACATTCTTGCTGACAAACTGGAGTTTGTTTAGTGAACAGTTTGAATGGGGATATATGTGCCGTTTGTTCGGTGCCGGTACCATTTTCGATACGACAGCCATTCTTTACAGTAATGCTTTGTTTATTCTTCTGTTCTTGTTTCCTTTCCATTGGAAGGAACGGGAAGGCTTTTACCGGGTGATACGGTGGATATTTGTAATTGTGAATACTTTTTTCCTGCTTTCCAATCTGGTAGATTGCGTGTATTTCCGTTTCTCCGGACGGCGTACCACCACGTCTGTGTTTCAGGAGTTCAGTCACGAAGCAGGGGGTAATCTGACATCCATCATTTTAAAAGAATTTGCGGCAAACTGGTATTTAGTGCTGTTAGCGGCGGCTCTTTGTTATTTCCTTTACCGGATGTATCGTGCTCCGCGTCTGCAGTTGTCTGGGAATAAATGGGGATATTATACGGTACAGACGCTGACACTGGTGGCAGCTATTCCGTTTGTCGTGTTTGGTATGCGAGGAGGAATGACAGCGGCCACTCGTCCGATAACCATCAGTAATGCCAATCAGTATGCCGACAGGCCGGTAGATGCCTGTCTGGTATTGAATACTCCTTTTTCTTTGTTCCGCACATTAGGAAAAACGGCATTTGTGATTCCTCAATATCTGACAGATGCGGAAGCGGAAAAGGTTTATACTCCTCTTCATGTTCCGGCTGATTCCGTACAGTTCCGTCCGATGAATGTGGTGGTGCTGATTGTGGAAAGCTTCAGTAAAGAATTTGTAGGTAGTTTTAATCCACATCTCGATAACGGGACCTATAAAGGCTATACTCCTTTTCTGGATTCTTTATTGACTAAAGGGCTGACCTTTGAATATTCTTATAGTAATGGCCGGAAGAGTATTGATGGTATGCCGTCTGTATTGTCCTCCATTCCAAGCTTTGTGGAACCGTTTTTCCTGACTCCTGCTTCACTGAATGATGTGTCCAGCCTGGCACGCGAGTTAAAGCATAAGGGGTATTATTCGGCTTTCTTCCATGGAGCCATGAACGGTTCAATGGGTTTTCAAGCTTTTGCCAATTCTGTGGGCTTTGACAGCTACTGGGGACGCACGGAATATAATGAGGATCCGGCGTTTCATGGAGATGATGATTTTGACGGCACATGGGCTATATGGGACGAAGAGTTCTTGCAGTTCTATTGCAAGCGAATGACGGAGTTTAAAGAGCCTTTTATTACTTCAGTCTTTACGGCTACCTCGCATAATCCGTATGCACTGCCCGAACGGTATAAGAATGTATTTCCTAAAGGAACTCATCCTATACATGAATGTATAGGCTATACAGATAACGCTTTGCGCCACTTCTTTGCAACGGCTTCTCGTCAGCCTTGGTTTAAGAATACGCTTTTTGTATTGACGGCCGACCATGCCAGTATGAACGAACATCCGGAGTATGTGACAGATTTAGGCGCTTACAAGGTTCCAATCTTATTTTATGCTCCCGGTTTGCCGGAACTGAAAGGGCGGAACACAGAAATGATTGTGGAGCAAATCGATATTATGCCTACGGTGCTGGGCCTGCTTGGGTATGATCGTCCTTATATAGGCTTCGGGCAGGATGCACTTCATACGCCACTGAGTGAAAAATTTGCCGTGAACTATATTAATGGCAGCGGCATCTACCAGTTCCTGAAAGGTGATTACCTGATTCAGTTCGACGGAGAAAAAGTGATTCATGCCTATCGTTTCCGTACAGATGTACTGATGAAGGACGATGTGAAAGACAGCATGCCGCAGGAAGTGCGGAAAGAAATGGAAACCCAGCTGAAGTCAATCATCCAGCAGTACATGCAGCGGATGAACAACAATGAGTTGGTTTATAGAGAATAACTTAAAACAGCATATAAAAAGTAAACCGGACTTTCACAAGGCTAGAACCTCTGAAAGTCCGGTTTACTTTTATATAAAGAATGAATTAGTTCTTGTTGGCACGTTTACGTTCCGTTTCGTCCAGAATGACTTTACGCATACGCATGCTCTTCGGAGTTACTTCCACGTATTCATCTTCCTTGATGTATTCCAACGCTTCTTCCAATGAGAAGATAACCGGCGGAATGATACGGGCCTTGTCGTCAGAACCAGAAGCACGCATGTTGGTCAGCTTCTTTGATTTGGTTACGTTAATCACCAGGTCGTTTTCATGAACGTGTTCACCTACCACCTGTCCGGCATATACTTCGTCTTGCGGATAGATAAAGAACTTACCGCGATCCTGCAGCTTGTCGATGGCGTAAGCAAAGGCAGTTCCTGATTCCATGGCAATCATTGAACCGTTGGTACGGCGAGGAATGTCGCCCTTGAACGGCTGGTATTCCTTGAAGCGGTGAGCCATGATGGCTTCTCCCTGAGAAGCAGTCAGCACGTTGGTACGCAGACCGATGATACCGCGTGACGGCATGTCAAATTCAATGTTTACACGGTCGCCCTGAGTTTCCATGGATACCATTTCACCTTTACGGCGGGTTACCATATCAATCATCTTGCTGGCAAATTCTTCAGGCACGCTGATGGTCAGTTCTTCAATCGGTTCGCACTTCACACCGTCGATTTCCTTGAAGATAACCTGCGGCTGTCCTACCTGAAGTTCGTAGCCTTCACGACGCATGGTTTCAATCAATACAGACAAGTGGAGCACACCACGTCCGGAAACAATCCATTTTCCGTCTTCGTTTTCCGTCTTGCGTACGCGCAGTGCCAGGTTTTTGTCCAACTCTTTCATCAGGCGGTCGTGGATGTGACGTGAAGTCACGTATTTTCCTTCCTTACCGAAGAACGGAGAGTCGTTGATGGTGAACAGCATGCTCATGGTCGGTTCGTCGATGGCGATAGGTGGAAGCGGTTCCGGATTTTCGAAGTCGCAGATGGTATCACCGATTTCGAAGCCTTCCACACCGATGATGGCACAGATGTCGCCAGAAGATACAGATTCTACTTTTTTGCGGCCCAGGCCTTCGAAGGTATGTACTTCCTTGATTTTAGATTTCACCAATGTACCGTCGCGTTTAGCCAGGGTGATGTTCATGCCTTCTTTCAGCGTACCTCTGTGCACGCGGCCTACGGCGATACGTCCGGTGTAAGAAGAATAGTCAAGTGAAGTAATCAGCATCTGCGGAGTTCCTTCCAGCTGTTTCGGAGCCGGAATGTATTTCACGATGGCATCCAGTAGCGGAGTGATGGTGCCGGTCGGAGTTTTCCAGTCTTCACCCATCCAGTTATTCTTGGCAGAACCGTAGATTACCGGGAAGTCCAGCTGGTCTTCTGTGGCGTTGAGACTGAACATCAGGTCGAACACCATTTCATATACTTCTTCCGGACGGCAGTTCGGTTTGTCTACCTTGTTTACCACTACGATAGGTTTCAATCCAATTTGCAGGGCTTTCTGAAGCACGAAGCGGGTCTGCGGCATCGGACCTTCAAAAGCGTCTACCAGCAGAATACATCCGTCGGCCATGTTCAAGACACGTTCCACTTCTCCACCGAAGTCGGCGTGTCCCGGAGTATCGATAATGTTGATTTTTGTACCGTTGTAATTGATGGATACGTTTTTAGAAAGAATGGTTATACCTCTTTCACGCTCCAGGTCGTTGTTATCCAAAACCAGTTCACCGTTGGTCTGGTCGTTGCGGAACAGGTGTCCCGCCAGCATCATCTTGTCCACCAGAGTTGTTTTTCCGTGGTCAACGTGAGCAATAATGGCAATGTTTCTAATGTCTTGCATACTATACCTATATATAATTGTGTGCAAAATTACTGTTTTTCAGCGAAAGACAGGTATTTTATGCAGGGTTTTTATATTTTTTGGCGTAAACGCAGGGGAGAAGACCAGTCTTTCTGAGGGTGAAAGTCGGAGAGGAGCGGTGAAGAAGATTCTGTCTTTTCGTGTGAAAAAAAGATGTAAAACGCTTGTAGTCTGAAAGATTATGCTTACCTTTGCATCCGCAAATCAAATTTATACATTTTAATAAATAGTCAAATTATGTATTTAGACGCAGCTAAAAAACAAGAAATCTTTGGAAAGTACGGAAAGTCTAACACTGATACTGGCTCACCTGAAGCGCAGATAGCATTGTTTTCATACCGTATTTCTCACCTGACTGAGCACATGAAGCTCAACAGAAAAGATTATAGCACTGAAAGAGCTTTGACAACTTTGGTAGGTAAGCGTCGTTCTTTGCTGAACTACCTGAAGAGCCGTGATATCGAAAGATACCGTGCTATTGTTAAAGAACTTGGTCTTCGTAAGTAATCCGTTACTTGCTGCAGGCAAAAAAATAAGCCGCTTTTCCTTCAAGGGAGAGCGGCTTATTTTTTGTACCCTCGTCGGGAATCGAACCCGAATCTAAAGTTTAGGAAACTTCTATTCTATCCGTTGAACTACAAGGGCAATCTTCCGCAAAAGTAAGTCTTTTTATTGAATATCCATGATTTTGGTATGAAAAAAGCGGTTCCCTGTTGATTTTTACGCCTTTTTCAGCTGCTATGGAAAACCTTGAAGCGTTTGGAAGAGAATGCCAAAGGGTTTTGTTTGAAACACAAGTTCATTTGAGGTAAGACGCACTTGTGTTTCCTTTCGAATGCACTTGTGTTTTTTTTAAATGTACTTGCGTTCTGGTAAGTGCGAAAATAAACCTCGTATTTCTGGCTCGTTTTGTTTGAAAAATTGATATTTTTGGAAGAACGAATTCTAAAAAATACGATATCTATGGGAAAAATAAGTCAGTTTGTAAAGGCGGGGGCCTTGCTTTTGTCAATGGCAGGATGTTCTTCGCCGAATTCCGGGGGAAAGGATGCGGAGATGGACCGCTTTATCAATGGCCTGATGGGAAGGATGACCTTGCAGGAAAAGTTAGGACAGTTGAATCTGCCGGCTGGGAATGACCTGGTGTCGGGAGCAGTGAAGAACAGCAAGATGGCAGAAGCTATCCGAGCTGGTGAGGTCGGCGGCTTTTTCAATGTGAAGGGAGTGGATAAGATTTACCAGATGCAGCGTATGGCGGTGGAGGAAACTCGCCTGGGAATTCCTTTGATAGTGGGTGCTGATGTGATTCACGGGTACGAAACAATCTTCCCGATTCCGTTGGCCCTGTCTTGTAGCTGGGATACGGCGGCGGTGACACGTATGGCACGTATTTCTGCCACGGAAGCCAGTGCCGATGGAATCAGCTGGACCTTCAGTCCGATGGTAGACATCTGTAGGGATGCCCGCTGGGGACGTATTGCAGAAGGAAGTGGAGAGGACCCGTACCTCGGTGCGCTGATGGCCGGAGCGTATGTGCGCGGTTATCAGGGTGATGGCATGAAGCAGAACAATGAAATCATGGCTTGTGTGAAGCACTTTGCGCTGTATGGAGCTTCGGAATCGGGACGTGACTATAATTCGGTGGATATGAGTCGAAACCTGATGTATAATGTGTACCTGGCTCCTTACAAAGGGGCGGTGGAAGCCGGAGTGGGTTCGGTGATGAGCTCGTTTAATACCATCAACGGGGTACCTGCTACAGCCGACAAATGGCTGTTGACGGATTTGCTCCGCAATGAGTGGGGGTTCACGGGATTTGTGGTGACCGACTACAATTCGATTGGTGAGATGAAGACTCATGGGGTGGCCGACTTGAAGGAGGCTTCCGCACGGGCGTTGAATGCGGGAACGGACATGGATATGGTGGCACATGGTTTCTTGCATACGCTGGAAGCTTCATTGAAGGAGAAGGCCGTGACGCAGGAGCGGATTGACGAGGCTTGCCGTCGGGTATTGGAAGCCAAGTATAAGTTAGGATTGTTTGAGAATCCTTATAAGTATTGTGATACGCTTCGAGGACGCAAGGAATTGTTTACGGAGGCGAATCGTAAAGCGGCACGTGAGATTGCGGCCGAAACGTTTGTGTTGTTGAAGAACGAGGGTAAGTTGTTGCCTTTGCAGAAAAAAGGACGCATTGCATTGATTGGGCCGATGGCTGATGCGCAGAACAATATGTGCGGCACGTGGAACATGGATTGTCAGACAGACCGTCATGTGACGATGTACGAAGCTTTCCGTCGTGCGGTAGGCGATAAGGCTATGGTTTCTTATGCCAAGGGAAGTAATGTGTATTATAGTGAGCATATAGAGAAAGGGGCGGTCGAACCTCGTCCGCTGACACGTGGCGATGACCGTCAGTTGCGGGCTGAGGCTTTGCGCGTGGCGGCTTCGGCCGATGTGATTGTGGCTGCATTGGGTGAGAGTGCCGAGATGAGCGGGGAGTCTTCTTCTCGTACAGACATTCAGATTCCGGATGCGCAGAAAGATTTGTTGAAGGCATTGGTAGCTACCGGAAAGCCGGTGGTACTGGCTTTGTTTACCGGGCGTCCGCTGGATTTATGCTGGGAGTCTGAGCATGTACCGGCTATCCTGAACGTGTGGTTTGCCGGCAGTGAAGCGGGTGATGCCATTGCCGATGTGATGTTTGGTGACGTGTCTCCTTCGGGTAAGCTGACTACGAGTTTCCCGCGTGCGGTGGGACAGTTGCCGCTTTATTATAATCACTTGAACACAGGTCGTCCGGATACGGATGATACCACTTTCAACCGTTATGGCAGCAATTACATCGACCAGAGCAATGAACCGCTTTATCCTTTTGGCTATGGTTTGAGTTATACCACTTTCCGTTACGGTAATTTGCAGTTGAGTGCGGAGTGTATGGCCAAGGGCGGTCAGTTGAAGGTAACCGTGCCTGTAACCAATTCAGGTGAGTGTGATGGAGTAGAGATTGTGCAGCTGTACCTTCACGATGTGTATGCAGAAATTTCTCGTCCGGTGAAGGAGCTGAAAGCTTTCCGTCGTGTGGCCCTTAAAAAAGGAGAGACGCAGAATGTGGAGTTTGTGCTCGATGAGGATGATTTGAAGTATTATAACTCTCGTCTGGAATATGGATATGAACCGGGAGAGTTTGAAGTGATGGTAGGTCCGGACAGCCGGAATGTGCAGCACGCGACTTTTGTGGCTGAATAGAAGTCAGGTCATATAAAACAAAAAATGGTCCGTCTCTGTGAGAAGATTCAGAGGCGGACCATTTTTTATTTTATTCAAGTTGGACGTTGCGTACATGTACGTCTGTGCAGTGTAAGAATACTGAAGCCGATTCCCGGAATTTCTCGACCGATTCTGTGGTGAGAAACTCCCGTCGCTTGTTCTTGGAACAGCGTGCGTCCATGTCCGGATGACGCGACAGATAGTCCTTCAGGCTTTCGCTTACATACTCGCCTTGCGTTACCAGCCGGATGTGCGAGGGGGTGTACTGCCGTATCTTTTGCAGAAGCAGGGGATAGTGCGTACAGCCTAAAATCAGAGTATCGATGTCCGGGTCTTTCTGCAGGATGGTATCAATGTATTTTTTGACGAAATAGTCGGCTCCGTCACCGTCGTATTCCTTGTTCTCTACCAGTGGTACCCACATGGGGCAGGCCATTCCTGTGACCTGAATGTCCGGAAAAATCTTTTTAATCTCCAGTGGATAGGATTCGGAACGTACCGTACCGGCTGTGGCCAGCAGGCCTACGTGTCCGTTGCGGGTGATTTCACCGATACATTCTACAGTGGGGCGGATTACTCCTAATACGCGGCGGGTCGGATCCATGTGAGGAAGGTCGTTCTGTTGGATGCTGCGAAGAGCCTTGGCGGAAGCCGTATTACAGGCCAGGATGACCAGCGGGCAGCCCAACTCAAACAATTTCTTGACAGCCTGTAGGGTGAAGTCATAGACCACTTCGAACGAGCGTGTACCGTATGGGGCACGGGCATTATCTCCCAAGTACAGGTAATCGTACTGTGGCAGTCGTTCGATGAATTTTCCTAAAATGGTAAGACCTCCGTATCCGGAGTCGAAAACTCCGATGGGACCGGTGTGAGGGGCAGATAGAGGGTACATGGGAAAACAGTTGAAAGGTTTGAAAAGAAAAATGTCATTCAGAGAAATCTTTTTCGTGTTTCTCTGAATGACATGTAGTCAGAACGACAAAGAGTTCCTTTAATTACTGAGCAGGAGCTGCTGGAGTAGCAGGTACTGCTGTCAGGCTGATGCCCAATTTAGTCTTGATGTCGTTTGTAATATCTTTTGACTGAGTTTCGTCAATGTAAGGAATGTCAGTACGGTTCAAATCGAATACGTAAGTATATGCACCAGCTTTACCTACAGCCTTAACGGCATCTTCCAGTTTTTTGTAGATAGGTTCCATCATGTCACCGTATGCTTTCTGCAACTGTTGCTGAGCATCCTGCTGGAACTGCATACCTTTTTCCTGCAAATCCTGCAGCTCTTTCTGGCGGCGTTCCTGAATATTTTGTGGCAGGTTCTTCTGTTCCTGCTGGTATTCTGCAAATTTCTTGTTGAATTCGTCAGAAGCACGTTTGATTTCGTCTTCGTATTGTTTCTGCATGGTCTGGATGTCTGTCTGTGCCTTAGCCCATTCCGGCATTACAGGGATAATATCCATTGATTTAAAGTGCGCAAATTTTTGTGCGAATACACTCATCGGTGCGATGAGCAAAAGTAAAAAAGCAATTTTCTTCAACATAATCTCAAGTTTCTATTTGTTATTAATTAATTCAATGTATAAAACAGGGCTTATTATCACCCGGTTGCAAATGTATAAAATTAATTTGAATATCCTAGTTTTGCAAGAACCTCATTGCTTATATCAATGCGTGGAGAAGCAAAAATCATGCTCTGTGCCGAGGCACGGTCTATCACGGCATCGTATCCGCGCTGGGTTGCAATTTCTTTCACTGCATTGTAGATGGCATCCTGAATCGGAGAAATCAGCTCCTGGCGTTTCTTCATCAGTTCGCCTTCCGGTCCGAAATATTGCTTGCGAAGCTCTGCCGCTTCTTTTTCTTTGGCTACGATAGCTTCCTCTTTGCTGGTTTTCTGAGTAGCAGAAAGCGTGTTGGCGCTTTTCTGGTAATCTTCGTACAGCTTCTTCGCTTCGTTGGCTTTGGCCTCAATCTGGCTTTGCCATTGCTTTGACAGTGACTCCATCTGTTGGTTGGCCTGTTGATAAGAAGGTATCTGCTTGAGGATATACTCCATATCTATCAGGGCGAATTTCTGTGCTGAGGCCATACCTACGGCGGCCACTAACAGCATAACGGATAAAATGAGTCTCTTCATAATCATTGGTTTTTAAGTGTTAGAATTCTTGTCCGATGATAAAGTGGAACTGACTTCCGCTGTATTGCATTGAACCGTCAATCTTGTCGAAACCGTAAGCCCAGTCGATACCCATCATACCAATCATCGGCAGGAAGATACGTACACCGAATCCGGCAGAACGTTTCAACTGGAAGGGGTTAAAGTCGGTCACGTTGTTCCATGCGTTACCTGCTTCCACGAAGCCCAGTGCATAGATACTGGTAGAGTTTTCCAGCATCAGCGGGTAGCGGAGCTCGGCACCCAGACGGATGTAAGCATAACCTTCACTTCCGTACGGAGTCAATGAACCGTTTTCATATCCACGGAGGGCGATAGTTTCGGATGCATAGTTATAACTGTAACCTGTCATACCGTCACCTCCCACGTAGAAGGTTTCAAACGGTGAACGTTTGTATTTGTTGAAGTGACCGAGGATACCGAATTCTGTACGGGTCATGATAACCGGACATTTTTGGATATCCATCAAGGCTGTATAAGTTTTGGCTTTGAATTTCCACTTGTGGTATTCAATCCACTTGTACATGCTGGCTGCATCGTGGTAGTTGTCTTTACCGTAAGTAGAGTAGTCCTTCTTGCTGAACAGAGAGTACGGCGGAGTAATCTGCAAAGAAGCCGAGAATTCTGAACCGTAACGCGGGAAAATCGGGTTATCCGTAGAGTTACGTGACAAGGTCAGGTTCAGGCTCAGGTTATTACAGTTACCGGTGTTCATGTACTGTCCGTTGTTCAGTTTGATATAGAGGTAACTCCAGTCTTTCAGCATGAATCGCTGGTAAGACAATTCAGCCGATAAGGTAAAGTAGTCATCCGGCCAGCGCAGACGCTTACCCCATCCTACAGATACACCGAACATCTTGATAGACTTGTCGGGGTCGTAGTAAGATTCGTAGTTGTCATAATAGCTTCCGTAGCCTCCGTAATATCCGTATCCGCTTAACATGTTGTAGTAGTTGTTCATGTAAGCAGAGTTGTAATACTGGCTGCTTACGTCGGTCTGGATAGAGTAGAAAGCAGAAACAGAGAACGAATTCGGACGCTTGCCGCCAAACCATGGGTCGAAGAAGGATACGCTGTATGACTGATAGTAGCGTCCGTTGGTCTGTCCACTGATGGTCAGTGTTTGTCCGTCACCTTGTGGCAGGATACCGCGGTAGTTGTCGTTCTTACGGAACAAGTTCGCAAATGAGAAGTTAGTAAACTTCAAGCTCAACTTACCGATGACACCAGTCTGTCCCCAACCTGCGGAGAATTCCACCTGGTCGTTAGCTTTTGATTCCAGTCCCCAGTTGATGTCTACTGTTCCGTCCTGGAAGTTCGGCTGTACATCCGGTTTGATATTCTCAGGGTTGAAGTGTCCCATCTGTGCAATTTCACGGTAAGAACGCTCCAGTGCTTCCTTACTGAAGAGGTCGCCCGGACGTGTACGCAACTCACGACGTACGATGTTTTCATACAGACGGTCATTACCGTTGATGCGTACGTGGCTGATGCTGGCCTGCGGACCTTCGGTGATACGCATTTCCAGGTCGATAGAGTCACCGTCAATGTTTACTTCCACCGGATCGAGGCGGTAGAACACATATCCGCGGTTATAGTAGTTGTTACCGATAGCATCTTCATCGTTAGAGATACGGTCGTTCAGCAACTTCTGGTTATATACATCACCGCGTTTCATGCGGAGCTGTTCGTTCAACAGGTCAGAAGGATATACCGTGTTACCTACCCAGGTGATGTCACGAAGGTAATATTTTTGTCCTTCGTAGATCTTCATGTAGACATCTACCGTCTTTTCATCGTATGAAGATACACTGTCTTCTACGATTTGTGCATCACGATAACCTAATTCGTTGTATTTATCGATGATTTTCTGCTTGTCTTCTTCGTAACGTTCATTGATAAACTTCTTGGCACGGAAAAGGTTGATCAGTTTACCTTTTTCGTTAGTCTTCTTCATGACACGTTTCAGTTTCTTGTCGGCCAAGACCTCATTTCCTTCAATGGTAATTTTGTGGACTTTGACTTTGGCCTTTTTGTCAATGTTCACGTCTACATATACCTGTTCCTTATTTTCCGGGTCTTCACGCTCCACGATGTTAACTTCTGCATTCTTGAAACCTTTTTCATCAAAATGTTTCTTGATCAGAATTTTAGCACGGTCAATCAAGTTCGGTGTAACCTGTGTACCTTTTGCCATACCCAGTTTAGCCTGCAAGTCTTCGCGCTCACTCTTTTTCACACCGTGGATTACGATGTCGGTAATACGCGGACGTTGTGTTAGCTGGATAGACAGGTAAATTTTATTGTCTACAATTTTGTCTGCTACGATTTTCACGTCAGAGAACAAACCATGACGCCAGTATCTTTTTACTGCCGAGGTGATGTCATCTCCTGGTACGGTGATAGTCTGTCCGACAGCCAAGCCGGAAATACCTATCAGGACATAATCCTCATAGTTCTTTACTCCGCTGACCTTGATGTCGGCGATTTCATATTTTTTAGGTGTTCCGTTGTAAAGGATAATTGGTTTATCGCTTTGTTCAGTTGTATTATTGTCCTGTGCATATCCCCCCATTGGAGCAGACGAAAGACATGCAGCAATCAATAGGATAAGTGAAAAACGGTTTTGCATTGTTCTTTGTTAAATTTGTTCACTGGTTTTGCCGAATCGGCGTTCTCTTTTTTGAAAGTCACAAATAGCCTTACACAATTCTTCGGCCTTGAAGTCCGGCCAGAAAGTATCACAGAAGTACAGTTCCGCGTAAGCGCACTGCCAGAGCAGATAGTTGCTTAATCGGATTTCACCGCCTGTTCTGATCAACAAGTCCGGGTCGGGCATATAATGAGTGGCCAGACATCGGTTGATGGTCTGGTCTGTAATTTCCTCGGGAGTGAGTACTCCTTCTTTCACTTCACGGGCAATTTTTTTGACAGCCTCCGTGATTTCCCATTTAGAAGAATAGCTTAATGCTAAAGTCAGACACATTCCCGTGTTCTTTGACGTACGTTCGATGCACTTGTTCAGTCGTGCAAGTACGTTTTCCGGCAATTTTTCTGTTTCACCGATGATGCGGAAACTGATGTTGTTCTTCATGAAGGTTTCTTCTTCAATAGAGTCCATAAGCAAACTCATCAGTGCGGCAACCTCGTCTACCGGACGATTCCAGTTTTCGGTAGAGAATGTATAAAGAGTCAGATACTTCACGCCCAGCTGTGCGGCTTCTTCCGCAATGACATGTACGGTTTCGGCGCCAGCCTGGTGTCCGAAAGTGCGGGCATGTCCCTGCTGTTTGGCCCAGCGTCCGTTGCCATCCATGATGATAGCAATATGTGCCGGTATCCGGTTCTTGTCAATTTGGTCTTTATATAGCATAGCTTTGTTGTTTTTCAGTTTTTTAGATTACCATTTAGGGGTGAATCCCAGTCGGTTGATACGTCCTCGGCTGATGCTTCCATTTTCCCACACAATCCAGATAAAGTTACCTCTGGACGTTCCGTTTTCCAGTTTGGGAGTTACGGCGCATGAATAATTGCCGTGGTGTGTAGTATAAAGTGTGCCGAATTCTGCTGGGAAAGCCATACATTCAGTGACAGGTCTCCAGCAAAGTCCGTTATCGGTAGAGCAATAGAACTGACTGAAAGGCTTGATTTCTTTATAACCTCCTCCGAAAGCATATAACTTTCCGTCATAGTAAATCATGGTGACATTTTCCAAATTAGGAAGCGGCAGGTTTTGAATTCTTTCTTCCCATTTGTTGTCGCTTGACATACGGTTGAATACTAATGCAGTCGTATCATTAGCTGTATTGCCCTGATTATAGCAAAGGGCTACAGTAGAAGTGATATTGCTGTTGTAAGACGCTGTAGTTGTATTGGAGAAGAAGGGCTTACCTGCCGGGAACTGTGTGAATGGGTCAGCATCTTCTGTCCATGTATTTTCTTTATATATACCACTTTTCCCACCTTTTACAGCGTAAAGTTCACTTTTTATGTCATTTCCTCCTATTAGCATTTCAAATGTTTCTGTGCCTACAGAAGTAATTTCATTGCTATTTGCATCCAGTTTGTAAAGCTGTTTATTAGTTCCTGCCAGGAAATAGATGTACCCTGCACATACTGTGGCAGAATAAGTATCGATGTTTGAAGGTATATTGTCTGTAACAGGTACCCAAGAACTAGGATTGTCATTTGCTACATCCGAGTATTCAATATGAGTACCGTTTCCATTCTTTCCGAATACATATACCTTTCCATTGGCATATACAGCTTTCTGTTCACTTAAACTTCCGGCACTGAATGGATTGGTATCAAATTTCTTCCATGCAATAGTATCAGGAACTTGCTGATGTACGTTAATTTTTACTTTGTAGGCTTGCCCGATTGCACCGCTGTAAGCATATACCTTAAATTCAATAGGGGTAACAGTAGACATGGTACGAGTGTCTCCTGAAAAATCGATAGAGTCTGTAGAAGTCCACAACGTATCTTTATCTGTTCCTTTGGGTCTATAAGCGAGTGCACCAGCGTCGTAAGTCACGCTGGTTATCACTTTGTCAATGTGAGTACCATAAGGAAGTGAATCTTTATTCTCGATTTCTCTTGTCATTTGATTGATGGTGAATGGATATTCTGAGCAATCTAGTGTATCCACATACGCACTATCTTTCCCATCCTTATCTTTCCCTATTCGGTCAATGTTCAATGTACCCAATGAAAATCCTGTAATACTGGTTTCTGAGGTATAAGTGACCTGTTCCACATCATTATCCAAACACGATGTCATTATAGATGTTGCAGCAAAGAGTACTGCAATCAATGGCAAAAACTTTATTTTCATCTGCAAATGAGTTCTTTTAATTACAAGTTGCAAAAGTAGAAAGTTTTTCCTCGATTCCTCGCTTTTAGGGGAAGTTTTATATAAAATTATATTGTTATCTCCTCTTTATCAAGCTCTGTTGCATATTGTCCTGTTTTGTTAAAGGGCACAATACTGTGCAAAAAGTCACTTTTTTCGTACATCGTAAGAACTTTTTGTGGATAAAATTTGTTTATGTGCTCTTTATATATCGATATTGTCCTGTATAAAACGGTTTTATGCAATTTGTTTCCTGAAAGAACGGATAATTTTGTAGTCCAATAAAAACGAATAAACAACTATGTACAGACAATTAATTTCTAATTCATGGAAAGCATGCCTTCTTTTCGTATGTGTATTCTTTTCCGGTATAACTGTGAAAGCAGATGAGAGTTTATACTCTCCTAATAAGAAAATAGGAGTGAGCTGGGATAATCCTGCGAAAGGATTGCGTGTGATTTATAAGAAAGGTGATGCTTCGATTTCGGTAGTTCAGTTAAAGAATCTGGGGATTCAACTTCAGCGTACATCTGGAGACGAATTTAATTATGTGTCTTCTTCCGCCGTGACTCCTGTACGTGAGGATTATACCATGATAACGGGTAAACGTCGCCATTGCACGAACGAGGGAAACCAGCAGATATTTCATTTCAAGAACGCCCAGAATGTATCGCTGGATTTGGAATTTCGGGTGTACGATGACGGTATCGCTTTTCGTTACGTGCTTCCCCAGCCGGCAAAAGAAATGTGTGTGACCGATGAAACTACAGCTTTTACCTTTCAGAAAGGAATTACCCGATGGACACAGAAGTTGAATCAGGCCTATGAAGACTTCTATTTGAAAAATAAAGGTCGTGTGCAAGGATATACTGCAGGACAATGGGGATTCCCGGCATTGTTTGAAGTGGCAGATTCTGTTTTTACCCTTATCTCAGAAGCGAATGTTGCGAAAGGTAACTGTGGTTCCTGGCTGAACAATGCTGCCAATGAGTCGACCTATAAAGTAGAGATGGCAGAACCGGCCAAAGCTTCTGGTAGATGGTGTTCGCCTTGGCGCGTGGCCATTATCGGTTCTCTGGCCGATGTGGTAGAGTCCACTTTAGTGACAGACGTCAGTGAGCCTTGTCGGCTGAGCGATGTTTCCTGGATTAAGCCGGGAGTCGTTTCCTGGATTTACTGGGCTTATAATCACGGTTCAAGAGATTATCAGCTGATAAAGAAGTATATTGATTTTGCGGCAGATTTTCATCTTCCTTGCATGTTGATTGATGCGGAATGGGACGAAATGGGGAACGGCGGCAATGTGGAAGATGCCTTGGCTTATGCAAAACAGAAGAAAGTTGCTCCTTTGTTGTGGTATAACTCCTCCACCGCGTGGTGTGCGTTTGGTCCTTTGTATCGTCTGAACAAACCGGAGACACGTCAGAAAGAATTTGCCTGGCTTGAGTCCATGGGTGTGAAAGGAATAAAAGTAGATTTCTTCAGCCAGGACAGTATATCTACGATGAATTATTTTGTGGACATTCTGGAGGATGCGGCTAAATATCATTTGATGGTAAACTTTCATGGAGCTCCTATTCCGCGAGGCTGGCAGCGCACTTATCCTCACATGATGTCAGTAGAAGGAGTATATGGAGCTGAATGGTATAATAATAAGGAGACATTGACCGACAGTGCGGCATGGCATAACTGTACATTGCCTTTTACGCGTAATGTAGTGGGCCCGATGGACTATACTCCTTGTACTTTTACAGATTCTCAGCATCCGCATATCACTTCGAACGGGCATGAACTGGCTCTGCTGGTTGCGTTTGAATCTGCCTTGCAGCATTTGGCCGACCGCCCCGAAGGATACCATGCCCAACCAGCTGAAGTACGCTCATTTATCTCTTCACTTCCCACCGTTTGGGACGATACGAAATTGCTAAACGGTTATCCTTCCAGCTATGTAGTGCTTGCCCGGAAAAGTGGTGATTGCTGGTATATTGCCGGCCTGAACGGAACAAACGAGAAGAAATCGCTTGCTGTAGATTTAAATTTTATTCAGGAACCCGTCAAAGAAATCACTTTGTATGCCGATGGAAAAGAACGTAATCAGTTTGATATACAGATGCTCTCTGGCTTGAAGAAAGCTATACATGAGGTAGACTGTCTGCCACGCGGAGGATTTGTGATGAAGGTTCAAATGAAAGACTAGTCTATTATTAGATGATTTATTGTGAAGAATGCCTGTACGCTATGGAAATAACGTCAGGCATTCTTTTATGTTTTCTTGCCGTGGACTATATGTTTTAAGTTCCGGAAATGTAGGTTTCCCGGATGTGAACCGTATGGCTTATGGGAGAGAAACGTAGAAAGTTCTTTGAAAGTATGGGTTTATCATCTGGTAGTTATATAAAAGTCTTTTCGGAAAACGTGATTATAATGACTAGTGTGAGTATAACCGGCGATATTCTTGGGGAGTCATACTGGTAATTTTTTTGAAGAGTCGGTTGAAGTATGAATAATCCTCAAATGCCAGTCGAAATGCAATTTCTTTTACAGCTAGTTCTTCTGTAAGTAAAAGCAACTGAGCTTTTTCTATCTTTTTTTGATTGACATATTGTAACGGAGTAGTACCCATTCCTTTCTTGAAAAGCCGGATAAAGTGGTCTTTGGAAAGGCAAGATAATTCCGCAAGTTTTTCTAATTCAATTTCTTCTGAGATGTGTTTGTGAATATACCGTACTGTTTTGGCAATGCGGTTGTCTTCCATTTCATTTCTGGGTTGGGCATATTTAAAGAAATGTGATAATAGCTGTAATACAATCCCTCGTGATTCTACTTTGTCGCAAAAGGCTCTCTGTCTGTTTTTGAGTAAATTTCTCATCAATGTGGGATTGTTATCATAGGTTGTCGGATCTGATTTTTGCAGACTCATGTGTGGATTGATTTCACATAAGCGTTGGAATAGAGATAAATCAAGTGGACTAGCCTTTATTTCTAACGGGAATTCCCATTGTTCCAGCCAGTCATCTTCTGAGTAGTGATCTTCATAAATATGTAGGTAGTAGTGCTCAAAATGTGAATTGCAGATATTGGTGTGTACTGTAAATGAAGGGATAAAATACATATGGTGGGGATATAAAGTGTGTATTCCATCGGGTAATTCTATTTGGGCTGTCCCTTCTGTGATGTAATATAAACGTGTAAATGGGCTGTTTACATTTTTCCAGTTCCAGTCGGCATTATGGATGGCAAGTCCTACATTCAGGACGAGTGGATGCATTTGTTCTACTTGCAGGTTCATAGGTAATTCTTTTTCGCTTTAAAATTACATGATTATTTTTTTTCTTTTTCGATAATCTTTTCCAATAATCGATATTTGTCAATAAAAATCGATATTATCATATTGGGTATTGTTAGGCTTTCTTGTTTTGTCGATATCTGCATATAACCTCCCAGTTTAATCCTATTCCTCATTTGAACTTCTTCGTACATTTGTTTTCGTAAAAACATTATCTGAATAATACTTATGAAAGCAAAATTAATATTAGCCTCTTTATTTTTATCTATGGCCGGATTGTCGGCACAGACTTATCAGGTACCGGTATCGGAACAGGATGAACCGATGATGAAAGGAAAGTTCGAACCCACATGGAGTTCGTTGGAAAACTATCAGGTGCCGGAATGGTTCCGTAACGTGAAATTTGGTATATGGGCTCACTGGGGGCCACAGTGTGTGGAAGGTTCAGGTGACTGGATGGCTCGTTCCATGTACATGGAGGGTACTCGTGAATATGAATATCATGTAAAACACTACGGACACCCGTCGGAAGTGGGCTTTAAGGATATTATTCCCTTGTGGAAGGCGGAAAACTGGGACCCGGACAGGCTGGTAGCCTTTTATAAGAAAATAGGTGCCCAGTACTTTTTTGCTTTGGGTAATCATCATGACAACATGGACTTGTGGGACAGCAAGTATCAGCCGTGGAATTCAGTGAATATGGGGCCGAAGAAAGATATTCTGGCCGGATGGGAAAAAGCAGCAAGGAAATACGGATTGTATTTTGGAGTCAGCCTGCATGCCGACCATGCGTGGAGCTGGTATGAGCCTTCTCAGCGTCATGATACGAAAGGTCCGAAGAAAGGAATTCCATACGATGGGAAACTGACCAAAGCAGATGGAAAAGGAAAATGGTGGGAAGGATACGATCCGCAAGACTTGTATGCCCAGAACCATCCATTGAGTGAGAACAGCTGGGACAACGGAATGATTCACCGTCAGTGGGCTTGGGGTAATGGAGTTTGTGTGCCAAGCCAAGAATTCTGTACGAACTTTTATAACCGTACACTTGATGTAATCAATCGCTATAACCCTGATTTGCTATATTTTGATGTGACAGTAGCTCCTTTCTATCCGGTAAGCGATGCGGGGCTGAAGATCGCTGCTCATTTTTATAACCACAATATGGCTACCCACAAGGGGAAACTGGAAGCGGTGATGTTTGGTAAGATTCTCGATGAGAACCAGCGAAAAGCACTGGTGTGGGACGTAGAGCGCGGTGCTCCCAATAAAATTATCGATCAGCCGTGGCAGTCATGCTCCTGCATTGGCGGATGGCATTACAATACGTCTATTTACGAGAAAAACGAATATAAATCAGCGGCATACGTAGCTAAACTGTTGGTAGACATTGTGAGTAAGAACGGAAATCTGTTGCTGAGCGTACCTCTGCGTGCAGATGGAACTTTCGATGAAAAAGAAGAGAAAATCCTGAATGAATTTGGGGCGTGGATGAATATTAACAAGGAAGCTATTTATGATACTCGTCCGTGGGTAGTGTTCGGGGAAGGTCCGATTGCGGAAGAAGATATTCCACTCAATGCCCAGGGATTCAATGAAGGTTCTTACAGTCAGGCCGGAGCAAAGGAAATCCGTTTCACACAGACTCCGAAGTATTTGTACGCTACTGTGCTAGCATGGCCGGCAGATGGAAAGGTGAACATCAAGTCACTGGCTACAGACAGTAAACTTTATGAAGGAAAGATTCGTAAGGTAGAATTATTGGGATATGGAAAGGTGGACTTTGTCCGTACTGCCGAAGGCTTGTCGGTTACACTTCCTGCGCAGCCGTTGAATCAGATTGCTCCCGTATTGCGAATCGCGAAATAATAAAATGTGGTAAGATGGAAGGATATAGAGTAAAAGAGTATGGTATGCCCGTCAAGCGGTATTGCCAGGCATTGGATTTGAAAAACAACCCGAAACTGATAGCGGAATACCGGAAAATACATAGTCGCGAAGAAGCTTGGCCGGAAATTCGGGCAGGAATCCGTTCAGTGGGGATACTGGAAATGGAAATCTATATCGTAGGCTGCAAGCTGTTCATGATTGTGGAAACACCGCTTGATTTTGACTGGGATAGCGCGATGAAACGCCTGGCACAGTTGCCCAGACAGGCAGAGTGGGAAGATTATGTGGCACGTTTTCAGGAATGCGTGCCGGGAAGCAGTTCTGCCGAGAAATGGCAGTTGATGGAGCGTATGTTTTATTTGTATGAATCTTAAAAAGTTATCACTATGGAATACCATGAAATAGGAAAAACGGGGATGAAGGTATCCTCTTTGAGTTTCGGAGCTTCTTCTTTGGGGGGAGTCTTCCATGACATTAAAGAAAAAGAAGGATTGGAAGCGGTGTTTACCGCCATTGATTTGGGAATGAATTTTATCGATGTGTCTCCTTATTACGGACATTATAAGGCTGAAACGGTATTAGGAAAGGCCCTGAAGGAGATTCCTCGCGACAAGTATTATCTCTCTACGAAGGTAGGACGTTATGGAAAAGACGGGATAAATACCTGGGATTATTCCGGGAAGCGGGCTACGGAGAGCGTGTACGAAAGTATGGATCGCTTGCATGTGGACTATATCGACCTGATTAATGTGCACGACATTGAGTTTGCCGATTTGAATCAGGTGGTTAATGAGACTTTGCCAGCTTTGGTGGAGCTAAGAGAGAAAGGGGTAGTAGGCCATGTGGGTATCACCGACTTGCAACTGGAGAATTTGAAATGGGTGATTGACCATTCGCCGGCAGGAACGGTAGAGTCGGTGCTGAACTTCTGTCATTATTGCTTATGCGATGACAAACTGGTCGATTTCCTGGACTATTTTGAGTCGAAAGGTATCGGGGTAATCAGTGCCTCTCCATTGTCTATGGGCTTGCTGACCGAAAGAGGTGTACCATCATGGCACCCGGCTCCTCAGTCGTTGGTAGAGGCTTGCCGAAAGGCCATGGAGCATTGCAAGAGTAAGAATTATCCGATAGAAAAACTGGCCATGCAGTATGCCGTGAGCAATCCGCGCATTGCTACGACGTTGTTCAGTACGGCCAATCCGCAGAATGTGAAGAAGAATGTGGCTTTCATAGAGGAACCGATGGATGAAACACTGGTACGTGAGGTGCGTGAAATTATCGGCGACCAGTTCCGTGTAAGTTGGGCTAATTCTTAAAGGAGTAATTTGTATATGGGGTTTATAATAATCGATGCACATTCTCATTTGTGGTTAAAACAGGATGCGGTGGTTGAAGGACTGCCTATCCGCACTTTGGAGAATGGAAGGTCATTGTTCATGGGGGAAGTGAGACAGATGCTTCCCCCGTTCATGACCGATGGAGTAAACAGTGCCGAAGTGTTCTTATCTAACATGGACTATGCGCAGGTGTCTGCGGCCGTGGTGACGCAAGAGTTTATCGACGGGTTTCAAAATGACTATTTAGCCGAGGTTACAGCCCGTTATCCCGATCGTTTCTTTGTATGCGGAATGTGTGAGTTCCGTAAGCCGGGCTATCTGGATCAGGCGCGTCAGCTTATTGCACAGGGATTCAAGGGGATTAAGATTCCTGCACAGCGTTTGTTGCTCAAAGAGGGGCGTGTAAGATTAAACTGTGAGGAAATGATGCAGATGTTCCACCTGATGGAGCAGAACAGGGTGCTGCTTTCCATTGATATGGCTGACGGAGATACACAGGTGGGCGAACTGGAGGAGGTAATTCAGGAGTGCCCGAAATTGAAGGTGGCAATCGGACATTTCGGTATGGTAACCCGTCCTCAGTGGAAGGAACAGATCAAGTTGGCTCGTCATCCTCATGTACGTATTGAATCGGGAGGGATTACCTGGTTGTTCAATGACGAGTTTTATCCGTTTAAGGGGGCGGTAAGAGCTATCCGTGAGGCTGCTGAGCTGGTCGGCTTTGAGAAACTGATGTGGGGTTCGGATTATCCGCGTACCATTACGGCCATTACTTATCGTATGTCGTACGACTTTGTGAGCAAATCCGATGAATTGACAGAAAGAGAGAAAGCACTCTTCTTGGGAGAAAATGCCCGCAGTTTCTATGGTTTCCATAATCTGCCGGAGCTTCCTTACATTAAGAATATGTCGGAATAAACAAATGGGGAAATGATGAAAAACAATAATAGCTATAAATTACCGCTTGCACTGGTTTTCAGCCTGTTCTTTTTGTGGGCTATTAGCAGTAACCTGTTGCCTACCATGATTCGGCAGTTGATGAAGACCTGCGAGCTGAATACCTTTGAAGCGTCTTTTACGGAAACTGCTTACTGGCTGGCGTATTTTATTTTCCCGATTCCGATAGCCATGTTCATGAAGCGGTATAGCTATAAAGCTGGTATCATCTTTGGCTTGGTGTTGGCGGCAGCAGGTGGTCTGTTATTCTTTCCGGCTGCCATGCTGAAAGAATATTGGGCTTATCTGTGCATCTTCTTTGTTATCGCTACCGGGATGTGTTTCTTGGAAACAGCAGCCAATCCGTACGTAACGGCTTTAGGTGATGCAGCTACAGCTCCTCAACGTTTGAATCTGGCGCAGTCATTTAATGGGTTGGGAGCTTTTATTGCAGCCATGTTTCTGAGTAAACTGATATTGAGTGGCACACACTATACGCGTGAAACGCTTCCGGCGGATTATCCGGGCGGATGGGAAGCCTATATCCAGTTTGAGACGGATGCTATGAAAACTCCTTATCTGGCATTGGCGGTATTGCTGCTGGTCATTGCGGGAATCTTTATTTTCTCCAGGTTGCCTAAGATTGGAGATGAAGGGCAGCGGGGCACTTCTAAGGAAAAACTGATTGATTTCAGTGTATGGAAGCGGTCGCATCTGCGGTGGGGCGTCATTGCACAGTTTTTTTATAATGGCGGACAGACAGCTATCAACAGTCTGTTTTTAGTCTATTGCTGTTCGTATGCCGGTATTTCGGAGTCGGAAGCTACTACCTATTTTGGCTTGTATATGCTGGCCTTCCTGCTTGGACGATGGATTGGTACCGGACTGATGATTCGTTTCCGTCCGCAAGATATGTTGCTGGTCTATGCATTGGTGAATATCCTGCTTTGTGCCATAGTTGCTGTGTGTGGAGGCTGGATTGGTCTGTATGCCATGCTGGGCATCTCGTTCTTCATGTCCATCATGTATCCTACCCAGTTCTCGTTGGCATTGAAAGATTTGGGCAGTCAGACGAAAAGTGGCTCTGCTTTTCTGGTGATGTCAATAGTGGGTAATGCTTGCCTGCCCCAGTTTACGGCTTATCTGATGCACGTTAATGAACAAATGTATCATCTGGCGTATGTGGTTCCGATGGTTTGTTTCTTGTTCTGTGCTTATTACGGGTGGAGAGGATACAAAGTATTGGATTGAGATTGTACATCTGAAAATAAAAATAATAAGAAAATGAAAGCGGTTCAAATTGCAGCTCCCCCAAAAATGGCAGTCGTAGAGATTGAGAAGCCTGAACTGAAGGCTGGGGAAATATTGGTAAAGATTGAATATGTAGGTTTCTGTGGTTCTGACCTGAATACTTATCTGGGGCGGAACCCGATGGTGAAAATGCCGGTTATTCCGGGGCATGAGGTTGGGGCGGTGATAGAAGCCGTAGGACCGGGCGTACCGGAGAGTTTTAAGAAGGGCATGAATGTGACGTTGAATCCTTATACGAATTGCGGGAAATGCGCTTCGTGCCGGAATGGACGGGGCAATGCCTGTGAACACAATGAGACGTTGGGCGTACAGCGTAATGGGGTAATGTGTGAATATGCGGTACTTCCTTGGTCGAAAGTTATTCCGGCTGAAGGCATTTCTTCCCGTGACTGCGCCTTGATTGAACCAATGAGTGTGGGTTTTCATGCGGTATCACGTGCGCAGGTGATTGACAATGAAGTGGTGATGGTGATAGGTTGCGGTATGGTCGGTATGGGAGCCATTGTGCGTGCGGCTTTGCGCGGGGCTACCGTAATTGCCGTAGATTTGGATGATGAAAAGCTGGCACTGGCACGTAAGGTTGGAGCTGCGTATGTCATCAATTCGCGTACGGAGAATGTGCACGAGCGTATGCTGGAATATTCCAATGGAATAGGAGCCGATGTGGTTATCGAGGCGGTAGGTAGTCCGGCTACTTACGTGATGGCGGTCGATGAGGTCAGCTTTACGGGACGCGTGGTATGTATCGGTTATGCCAAGAGCGGGGTAGAATTTCAGACAAAATACTTTGTACAGAAAGAGTTGGACATCCGTGGCTCCCGAAACGCATTGCCAGCTGATTTCCGTGCTGTAATACATTATATGAAAACAGGAAATTGTCCGGTAGAAAAATTGATTTCAAGCATTGTATCGCCCGAAAAAGCATCGGAAGCCATGGAAGGCTGGGCTGCGAATCCGGGTAAGGTATTCCGTATTTTGGTGAAATTCTAAAAAGCCTCAGAAAAGGAAGATTTGAGGTTCATGTGTTTAATAATAGCGTACTTGCATCTCTCGAAGAAGTGCAAGTACGTTTTTTTATGTCAGATTGTTCCGTTTGTGTATTGAAAAGTTGTACTTTTGGCATATCTTACAAGTTTATTTTAATCAACCATAAATTAATGCGTAGATGAACACAAAAAGCATCTTTTTAGTTCTGTGTTGTCTGACCGCCTTTCCATCCTATGCACAGCATGTGCCAACCCTGGAGGAAGTGGTGAACGGAGGTCTGATTGTCACGAAGGGCGAAAGCCGGGTAAACTGGCTTTCAGAGGGGAACAGTTATTCAAAGAAGGAGAAAAATCCGGCTGGGGGATACGATATCGTTTCGTATACGCCCGGTAAGAACAAGCGTGAGGTACTTATTCCTGCTTCCATGTTCGTAAAGCCGGGTACTTCCGACACGTTGTCTGTCCGTAGTTTTAGTTTTGACACCTCACATAAGCAGGTTTTGGTGTATACCAATACACGGCGTGTCTGGAGGTATGATACGCGCGGAGACTATTGGGTATTGAACATGGAAACAGGCAAGTTGAGGCAATTAGGAGCACTGTTGCCAGAGAGCAGTCTGATGTTTGCCAAGTTTTCACCCGATGGTACACGTGTGGCTTATGTCAGTGGGAATAATATCTATGTAGAGTATGTTTCCGACGGGAAGGTTGTACAGTTAACACATGATGGAAGCAGTACAATTGTGAACGGTACATTCGATTGGGTATATGAAGAAGAATTTTCCTGCCGTGACGGATTTCGCTGGAGTCCCGATGGCAAGTACATAGCCTACTGGCAGAGCGATACGGAAGGTACCGGATGGTTTGACATCATTAACAATGTCGATTCACTTTATCCGAAAATCCTTCGTTTTCCTTATCCGAAAGCCGGAACAACGAACTCGGCAGTTAAGGTGGGATACGTAGCTGCTTCCGGTGGAGAAACCACATGGATTGATCTGCCTGGTGACCCTCGTCAGAATTATATCATGCGAATGGATTTTATACCGGAAAGCAATGATTTGTTTATCCAGCAGATGAACCGTCCACAGAATACGAACAAAGTGTGGATTGCTACCATCGGAGGCGGTGCTCCGAAGAATATCCTGACAGAAACAGATGCCGCATGGGTGGAAACGAACGACCAGGTGACCTGGCTGAAGAATAATACTTACTTTACATGGCAGAGTGAACGAAGCGGCTGGCGTCATCTTTACCGCGTAAGTCGTGATGGAAAGGACATTCAGCCCATTACCAAAGGGGAGTTCGACTTTATCGAACAGGTGGGCATGGACGTGAAGAAAGGTCTCGTCTATTTCATTGCTTCACCCGATAATTATACTCAACGGTATCTTTATTCTGCCGAGTTATTGGGAAAAGGTGAGGTGAAACGTCTCAGTCCGATGGATGAGCAGGGACAGCATCGGTACGATTTGTCTCCCGACGGGAAATATGCCGTGCATACGTTTAGCAATTCTGTGACTCCTCCCCGGATAGAGATGGTGGCTTTGCCTTCTCATAAAACGGTGTCAGTCATTGAAGATAACCAGAAAGCTGCGTCGCAGTACCGGCAACTTCAGTTGAGTCCGAAGGAGTTTGTCAAGACTCGTTCCGGCGAACTGCAACTGGATGCATGGATAATCAAGCCCGTTAATTTTGATCCGTCGAAGAAATATCCGGTAATCATCGATGTATATGGCGAACCTGCAGGTTCTACGGTGCAGGATGTATGGCAGGGAGGCGATCTGTGGCATCAGTACCTGGCTAATCAGGGATATATTGTAGTCAGCATCGAGAACCGTGGGGCTGCGGCTCCCCGCGGACGGGAATGGAGAAAGTGTATCTATGGAGAAGTTGGAACGTTTGCTTCGCAAGATCAGGCACAGGGGATTCTTGATTTGGCCCGTCAGTATTCTTTTATTGATACTTCCCGTATTGGTATTACGGGCTGGAGTGGGGGAGGCAGCCAGACGTTGAACTGCATGTTCCGCTATCCGGATGTGTTTTGCACGGGTATTGCTATTGCTTTCGTGTCCGACCAGCGGCTATATGATACGATTTATCAGGAACGTTACATGAATACACCTCAGGCTAATCCGGAGGGTTATCGTAAGGGTTCTCCTATTACTTATGTAGAGGGACTGAAGGGTAACCTGCTGCTTATTCATGGTACGGGTGACGACAATGTGCATTACCAGAGTTGTGAGATGCTGGTGAATGAACTGGTGAAGCACGGTAAGGTCTTTTATCAGTTATCCTATCCCATGCGTTCACATTCCATCAGTGAGAGGGAAGGTACCACATATCACCTTCGCAAGTCTATGACAGATTATTTCTTGAAAAATCTTCCGGCGGGAGGACGATAAACGATAAGAAAGGCTGACCTCAATTCTGAGGTTGGCCTTTCTTCTTGGACGATAATCTGAATTATTAGTGAATTTTTCAGGTTTTTACCTTGATTCTTGTTGGTTTAAGTCAATCTCAATTCTATGAGGTGAAAAAAGTGTTATTTGATAGCCTTTAGATTTTTACTATTTCGAGTTTGATTGTCGGCATAATGTATTGTTTAACAAGTGAAACAAGTGCCTTAAAAAGAATAAAAAGATATAGGAACAACAGCTTGTAATCGGGAGTTTGGACACGAAAAAAGGCTCTATTCCGTTAGAAATGAGCCTTTTTTGTGGACCAGCCAGGGCTTGAACCTGGGACCTCCAGATTATGAGTCTGTTTCCAAGCATGACAAATCCTACGGATTTATCATGTGTAACCAACTGAGCTACAAGTATTTTACAAGCGTTTGCAAACCTATTAATAAACTCTCATAAGAACATATCGGTAAACCAGCGGTAAACATTTGTTCTTACCACAAAGTTACTCAATATTGCTTTCCTATGCAATGAATCACTCCTATAGTTGAGGCTGTTCCAGTAACTTTTTTCTCTATTGCATGATATTGTATTTGACTGTATTATATGAGTTTCTCCATTACTCAAAATCATTCATAAATTGTATATCCGAGCTATTGTCTTGTAGTGGTGTAGAATTATTTAATAGATATATCAGATTATTATTTCTTTAGAATCCACCTGCGAGAAATAGTTATATTTCATTTTGAGTATTCAAGGTATATCTGTATAATCGTATAAATTAATATATAATGTTATGTGTTAGAACTGAAAAAGCCAACTTATCCGTGTAATTGGGTAGGTTGGCTTTTGCTATTTAGATGTGAGTTATTAATATCTTATTCCCATGTAAATGTATAAATAAATGTCATAGTTTCATTGTTAGATGTCCCGAATGTGTGAGTTTCTGTACAACTGTCTACATATCCATCTTTATCAAAAGAATAAGCATAGTCGATTTTATATTCATCATTTTTCATTATTAATTGGTCTGGTAGGTTTGTGCTTCTTAATCCAATTAATTCAGGATGTACATAAAAAATATTTTCATCATAATAAAGCAAACCATAAAGTGGAAAGTATCCTTTACAAGTTTTTCCGCTATAAATATATTCAAGACTCTCTCCAGATTCGTAACTGTTTTTTATAATTTTCCCATTTTCCCAAGTATAGGTAATCATAGAGTTGCTATTCTTGTAAGTTTCTTGAAATGTGGTTAATTCATTGGATGAATTATAAGTAAACGTTAAATTCCTTCCATCTTCATTATAGTGAATAGTTTCAACTAAATTATTATTCAGGGAATAAGTTTTATTAGTGTTATCATTTGTTCCCGATATAATGATATTATTTCCCCAAGTATAATCAGTTATATTTGTATGTGTATTATTTCCATATTTTTCTATATAGTTTATGGAAGTTAATCTATCTTTTAGGTCATAAGTAAAGTTCCATGTAATAGTGCTGTGTCCATCAACCTTTTTGATTTGCATAAGTTGTTTTTGGCTGGTAATGATACCATTTTCATTTTTCTCAGGTTCTGGCGTATCACTATTACAAGCTATAAAATTTACACATAGCACTATGGCTAATAAAGTCATTCCAATTAATCTAAATGTTTTCATTTTTAATATAATTAGTTTTATTCCCAAGTATATGTATAAGTAGTTGTATCATTTTTATTTGAATCATTTTTGTGGATGCATTTTTGGGTGTATCCGTCGCTATCAAAAATGTAATAGATATTGACTATTGTTTCCATAGAAATATGCTCATCATCATAATAAGCTATTTTGAGCTGAGTGGGGAGCTCGGAAGTTCTCATGCCAACAAGTTCTGGGTGTGCATAAAGAAAAGGTTCTACTTCAAAACTACTCCATGCTGAATTATCATATGTAAACGGAGTCCATCCTGTACAGGTTTTTCCATTATATTTATATTCACATGTATATGAAATCCCATCTGTATGTGTATGAATGTACTTTATAAGTTTGTCACCATTCCATGTAAAGCAATCTTCTCCATAAGGTGTTTTTATATTAGTGATATGTCCACTGTTATTGTAGGTATATTGAATACTATTTTCTTTAGAATCGCTGAATAAAGATGAGCAGTTAATAATTTTATTATTTTTCAGTTCATAGTTGTCTATATCATCATATATATTTTCATGAGTCAGAGAGTTGTTTCCCCAAGTAATGTGATATTCAAGGCCAGATTCCCAAACGGAAGTTACTCTTCCTTGCGCATCATAAATAAACTCGGAAGTTTTACTCGTACCTGAGTTCTCAGTTTTAGTGATTCTTATTAATTTTTTTTCTTTACTTTTAGTTGGAGTGTCATTACTACTGCTACAAGCTGTAAAGTTTGTGCATAACATTGTAACTAATAAAGCCATCCCAATTAATTTAAATGTTTTCATCGTTATTCAATTTATTATATTATTGTTTGATATGTTTCTTGAATTAATATAGTTCTTGCATAGTTCCATCTGAAAAATAAACAGTGATTTTTCCTAACATCATAAGTGCATAAGTAGGTTTAGGATTTCCAAATAAGAATATCTTTTCTGTTTCTTCTTGATTTATTGTAATATTCTCAGAGACTTCTTCTGCATCAACAGATTGTTGTTCTTTACTTGAGTAATGCATTCTGACTTTAATAGCTGCAATTTTTTGTTATTAGTGATATTTAATGTGACACACATATTATAGTGTGGGTCGTATGTAACACTCGTCCTACGAATTGTAATGTCTTCATTACCATATATTTTAATATCGTAATTATTTACTCTTTGAGCATAGTGAATTGTTGGTTTAGTAGAAGTTGTAACTTCTTTTTTTTTATTTAATTCTTCTATTAGAGCTTGAGCTATAATGTTAAAATATGATGCAACCTCTTGATTTGCATGGAAAGCCCTATATTTTTTTTGTTTGCGAGTACTTAAGTTTCTGTATTCTAAACCTGTAATTCTATTGCCTTTATTATCATACCAATAATCATCTTTATCAGCATTGGATATTTGCCCTTCTTTATCAGTTATTGTTCCGAAAGAGTCTGCAGAAAGTCTGTTTTCATCTTTAAGTGCCTCAATAATGATTAAATATGAATGTCTAAATTCTTCATATTGATAATGATTCCATCTTTTGCTTTTTAAATATGCTTGGACATTGGAATCTAGATTATGTATGTAAAGTCTTTTATTAATCTTAAATACTCCATATTGATATATTGAATTATCAGAAATGTCATAGGTTTGTTCTATTTCTTTATTTTCGTTCCAATTATTAGTTGTTGCATTTAGTTTATATATAGGTATAAAATATAAAACTAGT
>OOCC01000052.1_pt1 | contig 53777 bp, 57 predicted proteins | sample 1670971 | NCBI WGS metagenome assembly OOCC01 (sample SAMN06348109, study PRJEB24527) | human gut metagenome | biome: human gut; feature: ankylosing spondylitis patient; material: feces | host: Homo sapiens | place: China | collected 2015-10
ATTAATTTTGTTCTTCGGTAAGTTTGTTAAGGATCCACTCCCTATTGATAACAATATCCTCATCATCGCGGAGATCTTTGAAATCAGTGCAGTGTGAAGAAGCAAATTCATACATATTGTCAATGTCAACTGCACCAGTGATCTCACCCTTATTAATGATTACAAGAATATTTGTTCCGTCGTCGTCGACAGCAAAGCGCAGTTCATCAAATTCTTTATCAGGATTATTCTCGTGAAGAGAATCTGTCACAAGTAATTTAACAAGTTCCATTATCCTGTCATCTTTACCTGCATCAAAAATCTGTATCTTTTCAACGAGCTGATTTGGTGACGTTACGATTCGGGATAAATATTTTTCAGTACGAAAATCAAACAAAGCATTTTCACCATAAAACATTTCATATGTCTTTTCTACTTCTGATTCAGAAACCAGATAAATCATGATAAGATCTTCCATCTGGTGATAGAGTGTAGGATAGTTTAAACGAAAGGTCTCTCCACAGCTCGGGCAAGTATAAAGGAAAATAGATTTATTAAGTACCTTCTCTTTCTTTTCAGGATCCAGTGCAGTATTAATACTGTCCCAGAGCTCAAAATCCCCCTCATGATGGCAGGAAGGACAAGTTACTTTTTCAATATGATGTCTTGACATAAATGTTCCTCCTTTCAGTGAGATAAATCTATAGTTTTCTTATTGTAGAATGCGCTTATCCTTTATTATTTTGCCAGGAAATTACTCTGAATCTCCATCGGCATATGATAAGCCTGGCCTCGTTTTGTCAGGCTGTATAGTTTAAAGCTCATGAGTTCCGGAGTTGCATTCAGAGAACTGCAGAGTCCGAAATAATCCAGGTCTTCGTTCTGAACCATATCTTCGATCTCCTCATCATCAATCAGAAGATCGGCAGCAAACAGATTGGCCTGGTATTCTGTATTATCCGTCATATTGTAGAGTGTATCATCTTGCATCGGAGCCATTTTCAGCTGGGAACGATGCAGGATGATATGCCCTAATTCATGGGCGGCAACGATCATCTTTTCTTCTTCTGAAAGGAAACTGCTGATCATGACATAGATCGTCTTGCAGCTCATAAAACAATATCCTTTCAGTGTCTTATATCTGGAAGTTTCCCCGACAACAATGTTCATCTGATCCATGATCTCAAAGGGATCCCTGGTGCCATATTTCTTGATTAATTTCTTTGTTTCTGTATATATGTAAGTGTTTCTCAAATAAATCACCTCAAAAGTAAAAAATAAAAAGGGCAGAAATATCCTTGTAACTATAAGGTAACAGATTAGGTGTACAATAATCCCGCCTTCTATTATTTTTCCTCTTGGTTTTTCAGATATTTTTTCGGTGTAAATTTCTTTGCACGTCTTTTGGAATCCAGATAAAGGCTCTGGATCTCATCCATAAAAGCTATTTTATCTTCGTCTGTCAGTGATCCACCAGCAAACATAGCTGCAGCCTGTTCCAGGATCTGCTGAGCCTGTTTGGCACCACGGTTACCAAACTGTTCGGATGCTTCTGTGATAAAAGCTTCATCCTCACTCATGAGATAAGAAACGTCACACTGTAATGCATCTGCCAGTTTCTGATACAGAACATTTTGTTTTGGAAAACGTCCTTCTACTTCCCAGGATCGAATGGTCCTATATGAAACATCAACCATACTGGCCAGTTCCTGCTGACTCATCTTTTTTTCTTTTCTTAATGATCTTACTTTTTCACCGAATGTCATAAACATACCTCTTTCTAAGCCTTGTCTTATAAGTTTCATTAGCCGCCTCAAGGCAAAACGGGAAATGTGTCTCCTGAAAATTAAAAATTAATCTTGACAAAGGGAAATATCTCTCCTATAATGTGAATCACAGATAAGGGAAACATCTTTCCTATAAGATACACAATATTTCCTCTTTTGTCAATGGATATGTGAAATGAATTTCCTGTAATTCAATGAAAACAGGAAGGATAGACAATCATTGATAGTCAAAATGGGATACATGTTACAAAAAGAGGAAAGACGTATGGGAGGTGGCAATGTGAGTCAGGATCAGACTTCTATTATCTGTATTGATCTGAAGTCCTTTTATGCTTCTGTAGAATGCGTAGAACGTGGGCTGAATCCATTTAAAACAAACCTGGTGGTTGCAGATCCGACCAGATCAAAGTCAACAATCTGCCTGGCAATCACTCCGGCTATGAAGTCTCTTGGCATCAAGAACCGGTGCCGGATCCATGAGATACCGGATTGTGTAAAGTACATCACAGCCATGCCAAGGATGCAGCTGTATATGGATTATTCCGCAAAGATCTATGGAATCTATCTGCGGTACGTCTCAAAAGAAGATATCCATGTGTACAGTGTCGATGAGTGTTTTATTGATGTGACAAACTATCTGCAGCTTTATCATCTCACTGCAAAAGAAATGGCGGTAAAGCTTATGCAGGCAGTCATGGAGGAAACTGGCATCACTGCAACTGCAGGTGTGGGAACCAATCTGTATCTTGCTAAGATCGCAATGGATATCGTAGCAAAGCATGTGGATGACCATATCGGAATCCTGGATGAATTCTCTTACAGAGAGAAGCTATGGGATCATAAACCATTAAGTGACTTCTGGAGGATTGGATCCCGGACTGAAAAAAAACTGGCCGGTTATGGAATCCATACGATGGGCGATATCGCAATGGCTTCTTTAAGATCCGAAGACTGGCTGTATAAGATGTTTGGGATTGATGCAGAGCTGTTGATCGATCATGCATGGGGCTATGAAACATGCCGGATGAGTGACATCAAGAACTATCATTCGGAGGAACACAGCCTTTCAAATGGTCAGGTGCTGATGCGAAATTATTCTTTTGATGAAGCACTCGTGATCGTAAGGGAAATGACAGACAACTTGGTCCTGGATTTGTTTGAAAAGGGACTGGTGACAAGTTCTATCACCTTATGGATTGCATACGACCACAGGTATGAGCATGAGGCATCTAAAGGAACCATAAAACTCGAAAAAGGAAGTAACAGTTCCAAAAAGATCATGGATGCAGTGGAAGATTTATATCTCAGGATTGCGGATAGATATACCGGAATCCGAAGAATCGAGGTGTGTGCGAACAGGGTTGCTCCTGAAAGTTATGTGCAGTACAGCCTGTTTGATGATCCCAAACAGACCGATAAAGAACGGCATTTACAGGAAGCAGTATTGAATGTAAAGCAGCGTTATGGAAAGAATGCGATCATGCGTGGATCCAATCTGCTGGAGTGTTCCACCTATAGAGAACGCAATGAACAGGTTGGAGGACACCGTGCTTAGAGGAGGTGCGAATAGTGCTGGCAAGTGCATATCAACCGTATTTATATTTACCAAGACCGGTTTCCAGGAGACATCCCATGGACGTAGGACGCAGGGCAAAACAGTTTGCTCCATTTGCGGCACTTCGTGGACTGGATGAAACGATCCGGCAACAGGAAATCATTTACGAACCAAAAAGAGATTTATCTGAGGAAAAGAAAAATGAGCTGGATATGAAATTAAGGATCCTGGCATATGGAATGAAGATACAGGCAACTTATTTTCAAAAGTCATGGAAGGATCCATTAATTGGTCAGTACCATACATTATCTGGAACCGTAGAATTTTTTGATCCATCAGTCCACTTACGGATTGATGATACCGAGATTCAGATCCAGGACATCTGTGATCTGACTGGTGATGTATTTGAAACTATTGAAATATCATGTTAATGAATCACAGCGGAATTTTTTATACCGGAAAGAGTGAGTGGTAGCTGGTGAAAGGATAAAAAAGGATGCACAGATCGACAAAGCAGATCTGATCAGAATAGAAATCGTGCTGTTCGTGTAGCTTTGGCACTTACGGAATGGATGGCATGATGCTCATAAGGCGGATTTGATTTCCCTTTGGTCCGTTGAGTAATAAATGGAGAAATATCTTATTGCTTAAAGGAGGAAGCCTATATGGGATCAGGTGCTATTAAATGGCATGTACACTGCTCTGTATGTGGAGCATTTATTGAAAAGAGCGCACAAAGCGATTCAGAAGTGGAGTGCAAAAAATGTCGCAGTACATTGGAGATATTTGTAAAGGATGATATGGTGTCGGTTCGTCCGATCCACATCCGAGATGAACAATTAAAGTCCAGGATGCGGACGTATTCCCGAAAGATGATGAATCAGGGATCATAACAGAATAGAATGAGCTGTCTGTAGTAAGCGTTGGATTTGGCAGGAACCATCAAGAACGCACCAGACAGCAAGAGTTTGTCAAGGAGCTGAACCTGACTGGAATCACTAAGAGCCCGGCAAAACATTTACGGATACACTGCAAGATCAGAAGTATTTTCTGGTTTTGGAGATTGTTGAAGTATTTGTTTTGTCGGGCTTTTTTGACGTATTTCGAAAAATTTTTAAATTTTTTTGTCGTACACCACTGTAAAACAGGCTCTGAGCGTTTCGTTATATAGAGGTTGAATTCTTTTTTGCAAAAATAATTGTAAATAGAGATTTTGATAATATGACACAAAGGAGGAAGCAAAGATGACTGAAATCGAATACCAGGAATTTGTAAGGCGTTGTCCTTACGATGCTATGGGCGATTATTCCATGTTCCGCAAACAGCAAACAGAGAATAAATCAGAGTGCATTCAGTGCAAATCCCAAAATGAGCAGTAATCTAACATACTAATTATGTAAGCAGATTATGCGTTATCAAGGAGTCGCGGACTCCCGTTCAAAAAAAACGGGTGAGTTCGTGACCTCTTGTGCTGCAGTTCTTTATGTCTGTGCAGAAATTTCATAAAAGATGGAAAGAACCACCCGGAGCCGAAAGGCAGAAAGGTGGTCATTATGTTGACATTAAAAGAACTGAAGAAGATCGTGAAGGTTGCTGATATGGAGAAAAGAATCCCAAGCATGAAATCCTTGAAAGAACACAAAGTTGTAGTAAAAGAAATGATCAATGCAGATACAACGATCTCTGTTTATGATCACGGATATGTGCTTTATACAGCGGGAAATCAATCAACCGTATTTCCGCTTCATAGTTGTGATGACTATGAATATGTGAGTGTAACTGGCGATAACAAGGAATTCAATAAAGAGTTCTTTGATAATGAAAACTGGTATATCCGTCTGCTGATGGAGGCTGAAGACCGTATGGCATACAGCCAGAGCAAAATCAGCACCAATCATGGTGTATTTTCTAACAGCGATGTTACAGATGATGCGGAGATTATGAGAGGATCTTCAAAAGATTTTGTTGACGATGTTATCGACAGAGAAATTCTGAATGCGCTGATCAAGGAATTGACAGAGAGGCAAAAGATGGTACTCAATCTGGTTTATTTTGAAGAAATGCGTCAGCAGGATGTTGCGGATTATCTGGGAATCAAACAGCAGAGTGTAAATGACCTCCTGAACAGGGCATTAAAAACGATGAAAAAAAGGCGGAAAACGAAGAATTTTAAAAAATTTTAAAAAAATTGAATTAGACCACTGTAAAACAGGCTCTGAGCGTTTCGTTATATGAAGGGTTTGCATAGAACACCTTCATGTACCTTGAAAAATGAATAGCCTGCCCGGAGTGATATTTGGTTTGAACATGCATAGAGCGAAAAGCTGCGTGTCTGCCAGAAGAAAACGTATCAGAGATGGAAACTGATATAGGAACGGATCCGGGAAAGAAAACAGGAAAACGCTTAAATTTTAAATCAAAATAAAATGTCTGAATCTAAAAAGAGGATGACAGTAGAAATCATGTGGCGGTATTTGTGACAAACAGGTACCGCCATATATTTGTGCTGTTATCTCAGCTTGTGCTGACTGTCCCAAATAGCGCAAATTTCAGGAAAGGAGGCGATCATCTTCGTATAAAAGATAATATGCAGAAACTAACAGATAACCATACACAAAAGAATCAGAAAGGAAGGATTTAAGAGAATGAACGTGAAAAAGAAAGCACGCAGGGTGATGTCCGGTTTACTGACTGCAGTAACGGTTCTATCGACGGTACTCTCTCCCGCTGTTGCCTATGCTTCTGATGATGCCGGATCTGTAAAAAAGATTCCGTATTATGAGGAGATCAAGGATCAGCTGGATGAAGATGAAGTGGTAACTGCAAAGGATTATGAGATCAAGGTTGGAGACAATTTCGATGTAAAGAGTGATTATACCGGTCTTACGATCCAGGATGACAGCAAAGTAAAAGTTACATTTCAGGAAGCAAAAGATACGGACGGGAATGACTTTTCTACCGATTATGCCAATTCCTATAAGGCAGTCTATTATGTAGAACCACAGACAACGGATCACCCAACCTACCAGATCAATCGAAAGATCGTGGTAAAAGAAGCGGATCAACAGAAAGATTCGCAGTCAGAAAGTTCTTCTGATCAGGATGCTGGTTCTTCCGATAAGACAGAAACAGAGGATTCTGAGGCTGACTCGTCTACAGAGGAAACTGATGCTGCTGACACGGAGAGCAAAACAGAACTGACAGAAAAAGAATTTGATGCAGAGATCGAAGCAACTGAAGACCAGGAGACCGTTGATCCGGAAACAGGGATCACACTCTCTGAGGTCATGCAGGAAGCGGTTGACCAGGAAGTTGCTCTTGCAGATCTTGAAGCAGGCGAAAGTATTACTTTCGATATGCCAATGATGCTTCTTTCTGGTGAGACAGGAACAAAATCAGTCACCGTCACAGCCGGTTCCTGGTACTATTACGCAGATTATGGATTAGGTTCTTATCTGACTTGTCCATATTATGTGAAATGGGGAAGCATCAATGCGACAGCATACTGTGTTGAACCATCAAAAAAAGGACCGGGAAATGGAACTTATACGATCCAGAAACTTGCCGATGGAAAGACACTTGCAAAGGTCTGCTATTACGGAACAAAAGCAAGTGATGAGAATGGTTTCTTCGATGAGAAACATCCGGATTTTCCAGCAGGAAAGAGATTCATTATTACGCATCTTGCAGCGGCTTATGCAAATGGATCCAGTGACTGGGCATCCGGAACCAATGCAACAGGAAAGAACCTGGCAATGGAGCTTTACAATTATTGTGTAAATATGCCGGACATTCCGTCTGTAGATATGAGCTTTTCCGAATCTAATGTAAAGGCTTATGTGGAAGGAAACAGCCAGCGAACAAGCGTGATCACATTCAAAGCAGATAAACTGCAGACAATCACATTTAAGTTGCCAAGCGGTGTAAAGCTTGTAAATGTGACAACCGGTAAAACCAGTGCTGCAGGAGTAAGTGTAGAAATCAGTGGAGGTACACAGTTTTATCTGACAGCACCACTTGATCAGGCAGAGAGCGTCAGTGCTACATTTTCTTCTCAGATGAAGGGAAGTATTGATAAAGAATACTCTGCTTACAAGATTGTGACAGGATCCGGAACACAGGATCTGGCTCTTGTTTTCGGTGAAGGTGTCGAAAATGAGAAATATGTGGATTTTAAAGTAACCTGGACAAAAGAATGTAAGGTATCCATTGTAAAGAAAGACCAGGATACAGGCAATACACTGGCTGGTGCAGTGTACGGGATCTATTCCGATGCTGCATGTACAAAGCTGATTGCAGAGATGCCTGCAACAGATCAGAATGGTGCTTCACAGCTCACAATGGAAAAGACACAGGAAGTTGTTTATCTGAAAGAAATCTCTGTTCCAACAGGGTATCAGATTGATACAAAGTCTTATAATGTGACTCTTGCTATCGGAAAGACAACGACTAAAAATGTAACAGACAAACGTGTAAATACAAAGATCAACATTGCAAAACAGGATGCTGAGACAGGGAATGCAGCACAGGGGGATGCAACGCTGGAAGGTGCAGTATATGGCCTTTATGCAAGGGAAGATATTATTCATCCGGATGGAAGAACCGGAACGATCCATAAGAAAGACAGCCTGATCACATCCCTGACAACGGATAAGAATGGCGAAGCTTCTGTATCGGATCTCTATCTTGGAAAGTATTATCTGAAAGAGCTTAGTGCTCCGGTGGGATACGTACTGGATCCGACAGAACATGATGTGGACTGTACTTACGAAGGTGCTACTGTTCCGACAGTAGAAAGAACTTCTGTATGTAAAGAAACAGTCATTAAGCAACCGTTCCAGATCATTAAAGCCGCAAACAATGGAAAGACCGATGCAGATCTTCTGCAGGGAGTCGGTTTTTCAGCATGGCTTGTTAGTGATCTGAAAGTAAAAGCAGATGGAAGTTATGATTTTGACTCAGCCAGACCAGTTGTACTGACTGCAGATGGCCAGACAGAAATGTTTACCGATGAAAAAGGATATGCAAGATCGATTCCGCTTCCATATGGAACTTATGTGGTAAGAGAAACCACAAGCAAACACAACTATGCACCGGTTGATGATTTTGTAGTGAAAATCACAGAAAATCATCCGGATACACCGCAGACATGGCGAGTGCTTCTGGACAAAGAATTCAAAGCAAAATTAAAGATCATCAAAAAGGATGCAGAAACACAGAAATCTGTACTCCTGGCAAATACTGAATTCAAGGTATATGACCTGGATAACCAGAAATATGTGGAACAGACAACATCCTATCCGAAGCCAACGGTACACAAATCCTATTTCACAAACGAGGAAGGATACCTGGTACTGCCAAAGAATCTGAAACCTGGTAACTACCGGATTGAGGAAGTGACGGCACCCGATGGGTACACAATATCCAAAAACTATGTGACAGTTGCAGTTGATACAGATACTGCTTATCTGACCGATCCTGTCACAGGAGATGCAGTCATTGATGTGGAATATACCAATGCCCCGGTCAAAGGTCAGTTAAAGATCTATAAACAGGGTGAAGTGTTAAAGGGATTTGATAAGGACTTCCAGTATGAAATGGCTGGACTTGCAGGTGCTGAATTTGAAGTCTATGCGGCAGAAGATATTTATACTGCCGATCATCAGGTAGATGCAGATGGACAGAGAACTCTGTATTTTGCAAAGGATGCACTGGTAGCAACCGTCACAACGGATGCAGATGGTTATGCAACCGTAAAGAATCTTCCACTTGGCAGGTACTATGTCAAAGAGAAGAATGCACCGGACACTTATGTGTTAAATACCGTGCCGGAAAATGTCGAATTTGCTTATGCGGATCAGGATACCGAAGTGATCGAGAAAGAAATCTCTGTCACAGATGAACGACAGAAAGTGTCGATTACGGTCGAAAAACAGGATGCTGAGACAGGCAATACAGTAGCCGGAGCAGTGTTCGGTATTTACAATGCAAAAGACATTCAGACGAAAGATGGAAAAGTGATCGTCAAAGCAGATACTCTTTTACAGGAAATGACTTCTGATGAAAAAGGTCAGGCAGCATGTACACTGGATCTTCCACTTGGAAACTATTACGTAAAAGAACTGAAAGCACCAGATGGATTCGTATCTTCGGATGAAGTACTGAGATTTGATGCTTCTTATCAGGGGCAGGATGTACAGACAGTAACATTAAAATCCGTAAAGAAGAACCAGCCGACAACTGTTGAGATCACAAAATCAGATGCAACAACCGGTGTAGAACTGGATGGAGCTTATCTGAAAGTAACGGATAAAGATGGAAATGTAGTAGACAGCTGGACATCTTCCAAAGATGCACCGCATGTGATCAAATATCTGAAAGTGGGTGAGACTTATACCCTACATGAAGAGTTTGCACCGCATGGTTATCTGGTAGCCAATGATGTGACATTCACAGTCAAAGATACCGGAGAGGTTCAAAAAGTGGAAATGAAGGACGAGGTACCGGTTGGTGAACTCATCATCAACAAGAAGGGAGAATTCCTGGATTCTGTTACACTGGCCGATAAGGTCAAAGGTGTGGTGGAACACATTTTCAACTATGTAACTGGAAAGCTGACAGATGTTACGTTTGAAGTCTATGCTGAGGAAGACATTAAGGCTGCCGATGGCGTCAGTGACGATTACTATAAAAAGGATGAACTGATTGCAACAATAAAGACAGATGAAACCGGTATTGCAAAACTGGAAAATCTTCCACTTGGTAAATACTATGTGAAAGAAACAGGAACTGCTTACGGTCATGTACTGGATGGTGAGATCCGTCATGTAGATCTGACTTACGTGAATCAGAATACACCAGTTGTAGTCTATGACAAAGACTGGCAGAACAACCGCCAGAGAGTAGAAGTCAGTGTACTTAAGAAAGAAAAAGATTCTGACCGTACATTGGAAGGCGCTATCTTTGGATTATTTGCCAAAGAAGACATTAAGTCTGAGACAACAGGTAAAGTCCTGATTGAAGCCGATGAGATTATTGAACTGAAATCTACGGATGAAGAAGGAAATATCACATTTGTTGCAGATCTTCCAATAGGAGCAACTTACTATGTAAAAGAGCTCTATGCACCGGACGGATTTGTAACCAACGATGAAGTAAAGGAATTTACTTTTGAGTATGCAGGCGAGGATCAGCCGACAGTAACCTATGATTTTACATTTGAGAATCAGCCAACCGTCGTTGAATTTACAAAATCCAGTCTGACAACCGGAAAAGAACTTCCGGGATGTAAGCTGAAAGTGGTAGATGCCGATGGAAATATCGTGGATGAATGGACTTCCGGTAAAGAAGCACATGTGATCCGTGAACTGACTGTCGGAAAAGAATACACACTGGTTGAAACAAAACCAGCCGATGGTTATGTGACAGCTGAAAGCGTGAAGTTCACCATCAAAGATACTGCCGATGTGCAGAAAGTTGAGATGAAGGATGATGTGACGAAGGTGAAAATCTCCAAACAGGATATCGCCGGAAAAGAACTTCCAGGAGCAAAACTCACAATCCTTGATCAGGATGGAAAAGTTGTCGAAAGCTGGACCAGTACAGAGAAAGCACATTATATCGAAATGCTTCCGATCGGAAAATACACTCTCCGTGAAGAAACAGCACCGGATGGCTATCTGGTTGCAAAAGATGTGGAATTCGAAGTAAAGGATACCGATGAAGTACAGCATGTAACCATGGTGGATGAGGAAAAAACGGCAGAAAAGACACCGGAAGGTGGAAAACCTGTCAGTAATTCACCAAAGACTGGGGATAACACCAATCTGTGGCTGTGGTTTATACTTTTCGGCATTGGTGCGACTGGTACAGGAGCCCTTGCATTTATGAGAAAAAAGAAACACTAATCAAATAAGAATGAGCGTTCATGGAAACCGAAAGGAATCTGTGGACGCTTTTTTAGATGGGAGAAACCATGAGAAATATCATTATTTTTGTTGCTCTTCTGGGAGCAGCGGCAATATTTACAGTTTTGTATTGTCTCATTGCTGCCGGAAGTCAGGCAGAGAAAAAACTGACAGAAATCATGAGAAAAGAGGAAGAACGGAATGAAGACAAATAAAGATCTGATCATAGAACCAAATGCAGCTATTGAGGGAAGAAAGTACAGCGAAGAAAAGCCATGGTCCTGCAAGTACTGTTACTGGTGGGAAGGTAAAAAGAAAGGCTGTAGCTTGAAACAGTGCCATTATCTGCTTCCTGAGAAGAAAAAAGCAGTAAAAACGACACCATGTAGTGGCTGTCCGTATGGAAAACATGTTCCATGTATCGGATATTGTATTGCCCGTCTTTATTCTGAGATGAAAGGAAAGAAAGGACGTGGGTAATTGCAGGAAGAAGTAAATCAGAAAGTAATCAGCCTGAGCATCCAGGGAGTCAAGATCACTGCCAGTGTGCTAAAAGCAGCCCTTCGGAAGTTCCTGGAAATGGATAACCGCAGGAAACAGAAAGCAACGCAGGTGAAAATGGCAGAAAAGACCGGACGGGCTCAGGAGAAAGGAAGGGAAAAAGCCCGAAAAAAGATTGAAAAGAAAAAGCCACATGGAAAGCAGACCATCAAGCAGCTGAATGCACAGGGAGTACAGCTTTCCAACTTAAAGATCACAGATGAAAATATCAAATCCTTTGATCGTGTGGCAAGAAAATACGGCATTGATTACAGCCTGAAAAAAGAGGTCGGTGCGGATTCACCGAAATATCTGGTCTTCTTTAAGGCCAAAGATGTGGATGTGATGACAGCGGCTTTCCGGGAATATGCCGGAGTAGAACTGAAAAAGAAACAGGCGAAGAAACCATCCGTCAGAAAGAAACTGCAGAAATCTGTAGAAAGAAAAGCAAAGCACCGCCAGCGTGTGAAGCAGAGACAAAAATCCAGAGGTCAGGAACGATGATTATGGAAAAATTACAGAAGATCCATGTCAAACGGCTGGTGATCTTAAATCTCCCATATTTCTTTATCTTCTATGTAGCAGATAAAGGCTCCTGGCTGTACCGACATTGCCTGGGAGAAAGCATGGTCCAGAGACTTGGCGTGATGTTAGTCAATTTCCGACTGGCATTTTTAAGCTGGCTGCCAAGTATCGCTTTGCAGGATCTTACAGTAGGTGTTCTGGTTGCAGGTGCATTAAAACTGGTGGTCTACTATCGTTCTAAAAATGCAAAGAAGTTCCGGCAGGGTGTGGAGTATGGATCTGCAAGATGGGGAAATAGAAAAGATATCGAACCCTTCATGGATCCGGTCTTTGAAAACAATGTCATCCTCACAGAAACAGAACGTCTGACCATGAACAGCCGACCAAAAGCCCCAAAGTATGCCAGAAATAAGAATGTGATCGTCATCGGTGGTTCCGGATCCGGAAAGACAAGATTCTATGTGAAACCCAATCTTATGCAGATGACGGATCACGTGTCCTATGTGGTCACTGATCCGAAGGGAACGATCATCGTTGAATGCGGGAAGATGCTGGTAAATGGAGGATACCGGATCAAGGTATTAAATACGATCAACTTTAAAAAGTCCATGCATTACAATCCGTTCCATTATATCCGGAGTGAAAAAGACATCTTGAAGCTGGTCAATACCATTATCGCGAATACCAAGGGTGAAGGCGAAAAATCAACTGAAGATTTCTGGGTCAAGGCCGAACGTCTTTTGTATTCTGCACTGATTGGATACATCTGGTATGAGGCTCCAGAGGAAGAACAGAACTTTTCTACTTTGCTGGAATTTATCAATGCCAGTGAGACCAGGGAGGATGATGAAGAATTTAAAAATGCAGTGGATGAATTGTTTGAAGAACTGGAAGCAGAAAATCCAGAACACTTTGCAGTAAGGCAATATCGCAAGTACAAGCTTGCTGCCGGCAAAACTGCAAAATCGATTTTGATTTCCTGTGGTGCCAGACTTGCACCATTTGATATTCAGGAACTAAGAGAAATCATGTCGTATGACGAAATGGAACTGGATATGATCGGTGATCAGAGAACAGCCATGTTTGTCATCATCAGCGATACAGATGACACATTCAACTTTGTGGTAGCGATCATGTACACCCAGCTCTTTAACCTGCTTTGTGATAAAGCGGATGATGAGCATGGAGGCAGGCTTCCCTATCATGTACGGTTGCTTCTTGATGAGTTCAGCAATATCGGACAGATTCCCAAATTCGACAAATTGATTGCTACGATCCGAAGCAGGGAAATCTCGGCTTCTATCATCTTGCAGTCACAATCTCAGCTGAAAACCATCTATAAGGATGCTGCTGAGACAATCACAGGCAATTGTGACACCGTTCTTTTCCTGGGCGGAAAGGAAAGTTCCACACTGAAAGAAATATCAGAAACCCTGGGAAAGGAAACCATTGATCTTTACAACACATCAGATACCAGAGGCAGCAACCGGTCCTATGGACTGAACTATCAAAAGACTGGAAAGGAGCTGATGAGTAGAGATGAGCTGGCGGTCATGGATGGAGAAAAATGTATCTTACAGCTTCGAGGAGTCCGTCCGTTTTTAAGCAACAAATATGACATCACAAAGCATAAACGGTACAAAGAGCTTGCCGATTTCAATAAGAATAATGCGTTTGATGTCGAAAAATATCTGGCACACCGACTGGTGATGTCGGAAGATACAGAATTTGAAATGTATGAAGTAACTGTAACACAAGAAGATGTATCAGCGATTGAAGCTGAGGAAGGTGAGGACTGATATGAAAGAAAGAATTCGAGCACCCTGTTGTTGAGCGGGGGTACAAAAAGGTCTGAATAAAAGGGAAAGGAGTAGAGCCAAACGCTTACAGACCATAAGAAAAAGCGTTTGTGCATACATTTGATTATGGCTTTTTTTAGCAGTGCAATCAATATCCTTCAGACACTGGTCGTTGCAATCGGTGCCGGTCTTGGTGTCTGGGGCGTAATCAACCTGATGGAAGGTTATGGAAACGACAACCCGGGTGCAAAATCCCAGGGAATTAAACAGCTGATGAGCGGTGGTGGTGTTATCCTGATCGGAACACAGCTGATCCCGCTTCTGAGTGGATTATTTGGTTAAGAGAAAGGAGTAGAGATCCATGTTCAGTCAGATTTTTGATGCGATTGAGGAATGGATGAGGGAACTCTTAACCGGGATGATCACTTCCAACCTGGACACGATGTTTACTGATGTCAATCAAAAGACTGGTGAGATCGCTACCCAGGTTGGACAGACCCCGCAAGGGTGGAACGGCAGCATATTCAGTATGATCCGGAACTTATCGGATTCCGTGATCATGCCGATCGCAGGTATTATTATCACACTCGTACTCTGCTACGAATTGATTTCTATGCTGACCGAGCGCAACAACATGCATGATATTGATACCTGGATGTTTTTCAAGTACTTCGTAAAAATGTGGATCGCTGTATATCTGGTGAGTAACACATTTACGATCACAATGGCGGTATTCGATGTGGGCCAGCACGTAGTTAATTCTGCGGCCGGTGTTATCAGCGGAAGTACCGCCATTGATATTTCTTCGGCATTGACGGATCTTTCCGCAACCCTGGAAAGTATGGAAATCGGAGAACTTGTTGTATTGGCGCTGGAAACCCTTATCGCTGGCTTCTGTATGAGAATCCTGTCTGTACTGATCACAGTGATCATGTATGGACGTATGATAGAGATTTACCTATATACCTCAGTTGCGCCGATTCCATTCGCAACTATGAGTAACAGAGAATGGGGACAGATCGGCACGAATTATTTCAGAGGACTCTTTGCCCTGGCTTTCCAGGCATTTCTGATGATGGTATGCGTTGCAATCTATGCAGTGCTTGTTGCAGGTATCCAGTATTCAGATAATCTGAGTTCTTCATTATTTGGCGTTATGGCTTATACGGTGATCTTATGTTACAGCCTCTTTAAGACAGCATCATTAAGTAAGTCGATATTTAACGCGCACTAATTTACAGGAAGGAGTGAAAATCATGGCATATGTCAGCGTACCGAAAGACTTAACGAAGGTAAAAAATAAAGTAGCATTTAACCTGACCAAAAGACAGCTGATCTGTATTGGGATTGGTGCTGCAATGGGAATTCCAAGCTATTTCCTCTTGCGTAATGTGATGGGAAACAGTAATGCAGCAACAGTCATGGTGCTTTTGATGTTACCGGCATTTTTATTTGCCATGTACGAAAAAGACGGGATGCATCTGGAAGATGTTCTGATGCATATGATCAGGGTGAAGTTTCTTCGTTCACCCGTTAGAAAATATGAAACTGAAAACTATTATGAGACAGATCCGGAACAGATCAGACAGTCTCCGGATACAGGAAAACCGAAAGGAGGAAAAACGGTTGCGAAAAAAGAAAAATAAGAAAACTGTCGCAGATACCGGATACAAAAAAGTAGACAGAAAAGAGAAAAAGAAAAAAGAAAAGCAGGAAGAGAAACGCAGGCAGAAAAAACTGTCCGTCCAGCAGTCGATCGCTTATAAGGAAATGGGAAGAGATGGAATCTGCAGGGTACAGGGAAAAACGTATTCTAAGTGTATCCGCTTTTATGACATCAACTACCAGCTGGCTCAGAATGAAGATAAAAATGCAATCTTTGAAAACTGGTGTGATTTCCTCAATTACTTTGATGCCAGTATCCATTTTCAGCTGAGCTTTATCAATCATAAGAGCAGCATGAAGGAGTTTGAGCAGGTGATCCAGATCCGGCCACAGGAGGATGCTTTTGATGATGTTCGCATGGAATATGCAAAGATGTTGAAACAGCAGCTGGCGAAAGGAAATAATGGACTGGTGAAATCAAAATATATCACCTTTTCCATCGAAGCAGATAATATCCGGGAAGCAAAGCCAAAGCTGGAACGTATTGAATCAGATATCCTGAACAACTTCAAGATCCTTGGAGTTCCGGCATATCCGCTGAATGGCGTGGAACGTCTTCAGATACTGTATGAGACTTTCAATCCGGATATCATGACAGACTTCCAGTTTGATTATGGTTCCATGATCCGGACAGGACTCAATACAAAGGATTATGTGGCACCGACCAGTTTTGTATTCCGAGACAGAAATACGTTCCAGATGGGAAATACTATCGGGGCTGTCTCTTATCTGCAGATCCTGGCACCGGAGCTTACGGATAAGATGCTGGCAGAATTTCTGGATATCGATAAGAACCTGATCGTCAACCTGCATGTCCAGTCTGTGGATCAGATGAAGGCAATCAAGCTGGTAAAAAGCAAAGTGACGGATATCAACCGTATGAAAATCGAAGAACAGAAAAAAGCAGTCCGGGCCGGATACGATATGGATATCATTCCATCGGATCTGAACACGTATGGCGGAGAAGCTAAGCGTCTGTTAGAAGACCTGCAGTCACGAAATGAGCGTATGTTCCTTGTAACAGCGCTCTTTTTAAATACAGCAAAGACCAAACAGGCACTGAACAATGCCATCTTCCAGACTGCCGGAATTGCACAGAAATACAACTGTGTACTGAAACGTCTGGACTATCAGCAGGAAGAAGGACTGATGAGCAGTGTTCCGCTGGGAGTCAATCATATCCCCATCAAACGTGCACTGACCACGACCAGCACTGCTATCTTCGTACCGTTTACCACTCAGGAACTTTTTATGGCAGGAGAATCCCTGTATTACGGATTAAATGCACTCAGCAACAACATGATTATGGTGGATCGTAAAAAGCTGAAAAACCCGAATGGACTAATCCTTGGTACACCTGGATCCGGTAAATCCTTTGCTGCAAAAAGAGAAATCACCAACGCGTTCTTTGTCACGAAGGATGACATTATCATCGGAGATCCGGAGGGTGAGTATTATCCACTGGTCCATGCACTTGGCGGACAGGTCGTACACATTTCACCAACCAGTAAGGATTATATCAATCCGATGGATATCAATATGGATTATTCCGATGATGACAATCCACTTGGAGTGAAATCCGATTTTGTCCTGTCTTTATGCGAGCTGATCATGGGAAGCAGGGATGGAATTGAAGCAGAGGAAAAATCAGTGATCGACCGCTGTCTTCCACTGGTGTATCAGAAGTACTTTGCAGATCCAAAACCGGAAAACATGCCGGTCCTCGGTGACCTGTATGACTGCCTCAGAAAGCAGAAAGAACCACAGGCCCAGAGAATTGCAACAGCACTGGAAATCTATGTAAATGGATCACTGAAAGTATTCAACCATAGAACCAATGTGGAACTGAATAATCGAATTGTCTGTTTTGATATCAAAGAGCTTGGAAAGCAGCTGAAGAAAATCGGAATGCTCATCGTCCAGGATCAGGTATGGAACAGAGTTACGATCAACCGTGGCATCAAATCCACCAGGTACTACATCGATGAGTTCCACCTTCTGCTCAAAGAAGAACAGACAGCAGCTTATTCCGTAGAAATCTGGAAGAGATTCCGTAAATGGGGAGGTGTACCGACTGGTATCACTCAGAACATTAAGGATCTTCTTGCCAGCAGGGAGATTGAAAATATCTTTGAGAACAGTGATTTTATCCTGATGCTGAACCAGGCTGCAGGTGACAGACAGATCCTTGCAAAACAGCTGAATATTTCCCCATATCAGTTGTCTTATGTGACGAATTCCGGGGAAGGTGAAGGACTTCTTTTCTATGGAACAACGATCATTCCATTTAAGGATAAGTTCGATAAGACATTGAAATTATATGGTCTGATGACCACGAAGCCCGAGGAAACATTGAAACGAGATAAAGAAATGAGGGATGCAAATGAAGGAAATCGATAAGATCCGAATCAAGCAGTGGAATCAGGACAATCCTTACATTCAGATGAAAAATCTGGAAAATGTGCAGCCAGGATACCGTGTTCATACAGTCAATGATGATCATCATCTGTATGAACTTCCGCTGGAAACACAGAACATTATCCTTGACTGGGTATTCTGGAATTTTTATCCGGCACAGAAAATCTATCCGTATCTTACCAGTGATGATCTGAAAGAAGTTCTGTATAAACGTACCCAGATCCATCTGCACAACAATCAGTTCAAGGAGGCTATGCTGATCAATGGTTTCTGGCCGAGAGATCCGAGTGAATTGAACTGGGTATTTCATATTCAGGCGAGCTCTCCGGCAATCAGGACACAGGCAGATGGTTATCCTGGTATCCCGATTATAGGACGCCAGGAACTGAATGAGTACAGAAAGAAAAGTTGTGCCAGGAGGTGATGACCTATAGCTGGAAAAGAATTTAAAGGCAAAGATAAAAAGGTCGCAAAGATGACCAGAGATGGTCTGACAGAAGAAAATCTCCATGATGGTAGTGTAAAAGATATCAGTCACAGGAGCCGTGGGCGACCGGAAACTAAAGAAGAATTTGTTCCTGAACGGGAACGGAAAAAGGCTGAGAATGAAGATTCAAAATCGGGAAAAGGTAAACGACTGCAGATGGAAAAGATCCGGAAATCTTCTGTCCGGCAGGAAGCTGTTGAGAATACAGTTGAAGTTACACCGGAAGAAAAAGTATCCGGATATCGAAAGAAACTGCATCGCCATGAAAAAATCCCGGATGATGATAACACTCTGAACAGCCAAAAGAAATCCATTCGGAAGAAACAGCTGCAAAAACAGATGACCAAAGAACAGGCAAAAGCCGGAAGATTATCCTTTGATGATGAAGGAAATCAGATGGTGAAAGGTGCTGGCATGAAACCGGGAGGGACAGCCGGGAAGTACATTGCCACACAAGCTGTTATATCTGGCATGAAAGCAGTCACTTCCGAAGAGGAAGAAACAGATGAAAATGCAGGTGTGGAAAGTGCCGGACTTGCAGAGCGTGAAACAGAAGCTGCGTTACGTGGCCTACGTCATGCTCAGATCCGCAGCAAACGAACGGATGTGAAAACCCATCGCAGAGGTTATCGTGAGGCTACTGTAGAAAAGAAACTGAAATTTGGTTCTGCAGAAAGTATGGAAGGAGTCAAACATGCAGAATCGGTAAAGAACGCTGAGCAAAAGAGACATTTCTATAACCGCTTCTTTCAGAAAAAACGATATAAGGATGCATACCGGGCAGCCAGAGCCGGAAAATCCGTTGGCAGTCTAGGTGGAGCAACAACCATTGCCGGTGTCGAGAACATGACGGTAAAAGCAAAGATTGCCTTGAAAGAGATTATAAAGCGTAATCGTGCCATGTTCGCAGGCATCGGTATTTTTGCGCTTCTTTTTCTAGTCATTTCAGTATCTCTGGGGAGCTGCAGTGCTTCTATCGAGGGAGCTGGATCTGTGATTGGTATTACAACGTATCCAAGTTCAGACGAGGATATCTATGCTGCCGAAAACAGATATGCTGCTTTGGAAAGTGCCTTGAACCAGCAGATTAATGAGATGGAACGAAGACATCCGAATTATGACGAGTATCAGTACAACATTGCTGAGATTGGTCATAATCCATACCATCTTATCTCGTATCTTACCGCAAAATATGGGGACTGGACGTACTCAGATGTTGAAAACGAGCTGCAATCTCTTTTTGAAGCACAATATCATCTGAATACAGAAGGTCGAACAGAAACGGTGACAGAAACCAGAAATGTTCGAGTCGGAGAATCATTAGGACAGGTAGTGACCAGCGGATATTGTAACTGTCGAATCTGTTGTGGCGTATGGTCCGGAGGTCCAACTGCCAGTGGGGCATATCCTACTGCAAACCATACCATTGCTGTAGATGCATCCAATCCATTTGTGCCGATCGGAACTAAGGTAGTAATGAATGGTGTGGAATACACGGTTGAGGATACCGGAGCCTTTGCACGATATGGTGTGCAGTTTGACGTTTACTATGATAACCATGCTGCCGCTTCTGCTCATGGACATCAGACCTGGGAAGCCTATATCGCAGATGACAATGGCAGTCAGGAAGTAACGGTTACCAGTACAAGCACTAAGAAGATTCTATATGTGACACTGACAAATGGAAGCTTTGATGCTGTGGCAAGAGCCAATCTGAATGCGGAGCAGCTGATCATCTACAATGCATTAAATACGACCTATGGAAACAGAAATTATCTGTGGGATGTAAACAATGTGACCAGTGGAGCAGGCGGTAATGGAATGAGTTATGAGATTCCACCGGAAGCACTGCAGGATGAAGAATTCGCTCGGATGATTCGAGAAGCAGAAAAATATCTGGGAGTACCTTATGTATGGGGCGGTTACTCTCCGTCCGGATTTGACTGCTCAGGTTTCGTATCTTATGTCATTAACCACTGTGGTAATGGCTGGAACTATGGACGATTGACCGCGGATGGTTTAAGAGGCGTATGTACTTATGTATCACCGCAAGAAGCAAAACCAGGAGATTTGATCTTCTTCCAAGGAACGTATAACACATCTGGTGCAAGCCATGTGGGTATCTATGTCGGTAATAATATGATGATCCATTGCGGGGATCCGATCCATTACTCAAATATCAGCACATCCTACTGGCAGCAACACTTCATGTGCTTTGGAAGACTGCCATAAAGGGGTGAACGAAGGGAGGTGAAAGTTTGAATAAAAAGATTAAAAAATATCTGGATGAGATTGCCAAGACAGAGAAAAAGATTGCGGATCTGCAGCAATATCTCAGAGGTGTCCAGGCTGCATTAAAGCAGGAAGAGGACAATGAGATGATCAGGTGCATCCGTGGTATGAAGATGGAGAAAGGTCAGTTATATGATCTTTTGGATGGTATCCAGAAGGGAACAGTTAAATTTCAGGTAAGCAGGGAGTCTGACGAAGAAGGTTCGGGCTCCTTTGTATTCACAGAAAAAAATAAGGAGGAAAATCAGAATGGTGAAATGGAAGAAAATGAATAAGAAAATGGCAGGAGTGTTGTTGGGAGTCATGATGCTTTTTACAGCATCAACCACAGCATTTGCCTATGTGGATGAATCAGCAGAGGCATCCAAAGCAGAGACAACTCAGACAGAGCAGTCAACAGACAAAGAAGACAAAAAGGACGAGGCGGCAAGTACAAGTGAGGTGTTGCCAGAAGATGGAACAGACAAGGGAACTGCATTTACGACACCTGGAAATGGTGAAGTTAAAGATGACATTACCGATGATTCCACAAAGGAGTTTCTTACAGTTACAACGAAGAATAATAATACTTTCTATATCGTGATCGACCGCAGTGCCACATCCCAGAATGTCTATATGTTATCCCAGATTGATGAAAATGATCTTTCAGAGTTTCTGGATAAAGACAGCACTGCTACTGTCGTAACACCACAGCCAGATACATCAAAAGTTGTGCTGGATGAAACAAATAATGAGGATGTAGACAAGGAAGCTACCGTTGATCCGGAGAAAACAGCATCTACCAAAACCAATATGGGTGCAATGGCAACAATCCTGATCCTGGCTCTCGGCGGTGTAGCAGCATACTACTACTTCAAGATCTATAAGCCAAAGAAAGAGGAAGACGAGGATGATCAGCCGGAAGGGTTGGAAACAGGTGGACTGGAAGAAATTCCGGATGAGGAAGAGTCTGAAGACGAAGATTTTGAAGAAAATGAAAAATAAATAAACTTTTTTAGCGGAGGGGGCTGTAAAACATGCTCTCTCCGTTTCGTTATATGAAGGAGGTTATACATCATGTATTTAGTAATTGCAGAAAAACCAAGTGTATCAAGAGCAATCGCAGAAGTGATTGGAGCACAGGAACGAGAAGACGGATATTTAAGAGGAACCGACTGTATGGTCAGCTGGTGCTTCGGACATCTGGTCGAGTATGTTTCACCGGATGTCTACGATGAGAAATTTAGCCAGTGGAGATATGAAGATCTCCCGATCATCCCGAAAGACTGGAAAGTTACAGTCTCAGAAGATAAGAAAGATCAGTTCTATATCTTAAAAAGACTGCTCAACAGTCCGGAAATTGAATACGTCGTAAATGCCTGTGATGCCGGACGTGAAGGAGAATTAATCTTCAAACATGTCTATGACTTATCCGGAAGTAAAAAGCCGGTGAAACGATTATGGATCAGTTCTCTGGAAGATTCAGCAATCCTTGATGGAATGCAGCATCTGAGATCCGCAGAGGAATACCGACATCTGGCCGAAGCTGCTGTATGCCGTTCTCAGGCTGACTGGCTGGTAGGAATGAATGCAACCAGAGCTTACACCACAAAGTACTTCAAAAAGCTGACCGTTGGAAGGGTTCAGACACCGACACTTGCCATGTTGGTGGAACGTGCCGGACAGATCAGCAATTTCCAGAAAGAAAAGTATTTCAATGTGGAACTCGATTGTGATGGAATTCCGGCTGTAAAGCCAAAAATCTTTGATCCGGATGAGGCGGAACAGTTAAGAAGCAGATGCCAAGGAAGTGAAGCTATTGTCACAGCAGTAAAAGAAACGGAAAAGAAAGTAAAAGCACCAAAGCTTTATGATCTGACCACACTGCAGAGAGAAGCAAACCGTATCTACGGAATGACAGCCAAACAGACACTGGATACCGCTCAGAGCCTGTATGAAAAGAAACTGATCACTTATCCAAGAACGGACAGCCAGTATCTGACCGAAGATATGGAGCAGACCGCAAGAAATGTGGTTCGTCAGATTTATGAGAAATATCAACTGACAGGTCCGTTTGATCAGCCGGAGCAGCCAGATGTGAAGAAAGTCATGAATAACAGTAAAGTGACAGATCACCATGCAATCATCCCAACGATGGAGCTTGCATCCTGCCATCTGGATGAATTGAAATCCTGGGAAGAAAAGATTCTGTTCCTGATCGCAGTCCATACGGTCATGGCAATGAGTAAGGATCACATTTACCAGGAAACAGAGATTGAAGTGGAATGCCAGGGAGAAATCTTCAAAGCAAAAGGAAAGATTGTTCTGCAGGATGGATGGAAACTCTTTGAAAACTGCTTCAAAAATAAGGATCGCATGGCAATCGTAGATCCGGATCAGGAAATGAAAGAGAGAATGCCGAAAGTAACCCAGGGACAGACTTTCTATGCTGTAGCTGCAGAAAAGACAGAACATTTTACGTCCCCACCAAAACCATATAGCGAAGATACTCTCCTTGCGGCAATGGAAACAGCTGGAAATAAGGAATTTGATGAAGATACGGAAAAGAAAGGATTAGGAACTCCGGCAACAAGAGCCGGTATCATCGAAAAACTGATTTATTCCCAGTATGCTACCCGAAAAGGAAAAAAGATTCTTCCAACAGATGATGGAAAAGTCCTTGTGGAGATCCTGCCAGACTTTCTGAAATCTGCAAGTATGACTGCAGAATGGGAAAATCAGCTGCTCTTGATGGAGCATGGAGAGATTGCACCGGAACAGTTTATGACCGGGATCAAAAACATGCTGACCATGATGCTGAATGGATGCGATGCGATTTCCGAAGAAGAAACAAGAAGATTTCAGACCAGAGAAAGCATTGGAACATGTCCGGTATGTGGAAGCCTGGTATATGAAAGCAAAACCAACTTCTATTGTAGCAACCATGATTGTCACTTTGCTCTCTGGAAAGATAACCGCTATCTGCAGAGCATGGAAAAAACCATGGATAAAAAGATGGCTGCAGAACTTCTGAAAAGTGGATGTGTGCATGTAAAAGACCTGTATTCCAGAAAGAAGAATATGTACTTTGAGGCAGATCTTCATATGGATGCAGATGAAACCGGAAGGGTGAATTTTTCTTTATCCTTTCCAAAAAAGAAACCAAAAAACAAAAGCAAAAAGAAATAAAAAAACAGATTAGAGGAGGAAACGAAGAATGAATTTTAATGAATTTGTAAATGAAGTAAAGGACAATATCAAACTCTTTTTACCAAAGGATTATGAGAATGCAGAAGTATCAACGATGGAGTGTCAGAAACTGAACCGTGCCTATACGGGATTGATGGTGAGAAAAGAAGGTGAGATGCTTACCCCGACGATCAATCTTAATCAGCTGTATGAAGCATATAAAGCACAGCCTGGCGTAACAATGGAAACTGTATGCAGAAAGATTGCAGATATAGTCATTGAGGCACCGATACAGGTTGATCTGAAATCCATTTTAAATTATGAAGACGTGAAGGACAAGCTGTTTATCCGTGTATCATCAGCCGAAGCAAATAAGGAAGTCCTCGAAATTGTGCCACACCAGTTAAAGGAAGATCTTGCAATTACCTATCATGTGGCAGTAGGCAAGAATCAGGATGGATTAAGTTCCATGCTGATTACAAATGAAATGATGAAGGAATATGGAGTGACACAGGAGCAGATTCATGAAGACGCTATGAAAAGTTCACCGCGTGTCATGGTCCCAGAGGTATCAAGTATAGGTGTACTGATAGATGAAATATATCAGAAAAATATTCTCATGCTGACACCAGATGAACGTGAAATGCTGCTAGAAACATTGCAGGAGTCAAGCGAGATGCCGACATTCTTTGTTGTTACGAATACAGAAAGAATTGATGGAGCCGGTGTGATCTTTTATCCGGAATTCATGGATAACATGGGGGAACTTCTGGGAAATGATTTCTTCATTTTGCCATCATCCATCCATCAAATGCTGATCTTGCCGGATGACGGTCAAGTGGATGCGGAAATGTTAAGAGATATGGTAAAAGAAGTTAATGCCACTCAGGTAGCACCAGCAGAACGCCTTACCAATGATGTATATCACTTTGACACAAAGGATCACGTCTTTGAAAAGGCAGACAGGTTCACAGAACGTCAGAAAGAAAAAGAAGCGCAGGTTGCAAAAACAGAGAAAGTTGGAAAAGAACAGCCGGATCAGAAACCGAAAACAAAGAAGCACGATATGGAACTCTAATAAAAAATAATCATCTCATCAACTAATAAAAAGCCCTGCGGCATAAGCACAATGTCGTAGGGCGTTTTTGGAAAGGAGTATTATGACAGAACAAAAAAAAACTACTACTATTCCACTGCCGGTCCAGGGAAAAGATATGGACAGCATTATGCAGTCACTGGAATCCGGTGTGGAAGAACTTTTTACAAGTAACCGCTATCAGGAATTTCTTAAAACCATGGCAAAGTTTCACAATTATTCCTTTAATAATACAATGCTGATCGCCATGCAACGACCGGATGCCACACTTGTTACCAGTTACAAAAACTGGCAGTCCATGGGGAGACAGGTCATGAAAGGGGAAAAAGGAATTACAATCATTGCACCGGCACCATATAAGAAAATGAAGGAAAAAGAGGTTCTGGATGAAAATCAGCGACCGATCATGGGAACTGATGGAAAACCTAAGACTGAAAAAGTGGAAGTTACAGTTCCACATTTTAAAGCAGTTACCGTCTTTGATATTGCTCAGACATCCGGGGAACCAATCCAGACACTAGCACCGGAATTACTGACTGCAGCTGTACAGGATTTTGATTCTTTCATGCAGGCTATTCAGAAAATATCCCCAGTGCCGATTCGATTCGATGAGATCGATGGCAATGCCAATGGATATTATCACAATGCAGACAAGGAAATCGTGATCAAAAAAGGGCTCAGTGAAAGTCAGACCTTAAAGACTACTATTCATGAAACAGCCCATGCTAAACTGCATGACAAGGAAATCATGGAAAGCCTGGGTGTAGAAAAAGACCGTCTGACAAAAGAGGTTGAAGCAGAATCCGTTGCTTACTGTGTGTGTTCTTCCTTTGGTTTGGATACATCGGATTACAGTTTTCCTTATATTGCAGGTTGGAGCAGCAGCCGGGAAATGAAGGAAATGAAAGCATCTATGGATGTGATCCGCAAGACAGCCGGTGAAATGATCGATCAGCTTACAGAAGAACTGGAAATCATTCTTGAAGAAAAACAAAAAACAGAATTACATGAAAAATACGGCATTCTGGTAGATGCACTGGAAGCAGCCGGATACCGCTATGATTATCGGGAAAGCAAACCGGGACATATTGTACTGGCACCGGATGGGACACATGAAATTGCTGGGTATTTGCAGTTTGAATCATGGGAAGATATCAAAGATTGGCTGGAAGATACGATTGCAGAAGGAACGGATATTTCGGAAAGAGTTGATCGGGCTTTGTATCCATTTAAGTTTGATTATACCCTAGAGGAAGAAATGTTCAGAGGGAATGGTGACCGCTATGCGATTTACCATGTGGATGAAGGCACACCGGGAAAACAACATTTATTTATGAATATGGCAATGGTCAAAGAAGATGGCATTACAATCGATGCGGCCAATTATAAATGTGTCTATTCTGGCAGATTACATGAAAATGAAAAGCTGGATGATTTGTACGCTATGTTCAACGATAATCCACCGGCAGATTATAAAGCACATTCTATGTCGGTCAGTGATGTTATCATTACAAACCGTGGTGGGGATATGCAGGCATATTACGTGGATCGATTTGGATTTGCAGAACTTCCAGACTTTGCAGCACAAAGAGAAAAAATACTCGATATTGTCCCGGAAATAGAAAATGTGGATTATGAAAATGATCTTACATGTATCAGCTTTTATGCGGCTGAATGTGCTGAATTTCCTGTAATGGGTGAAGTACATTATGACCTGACATTACCAGAAGCCTTGGAAGCTTATGAGAAAATCCCATCAGAACGTATGCATGGACTGAAATGTGTTGGCTTTGATCTGAAAGACGGAAGTGATTATGAAGGAATGCAGAGTCTGATGATTGAAGGAAAAATACAGAAAGAATTTTTGAATTCGATTCCTGGATTTAGAGAGAATTCTTATGTGCAAAATGCAATCAGTCGTGTGGAAAAATACTTGGAAGAAAGACATCCAAATGTGGAAAATCCTCTGGAATCCAATAAGAAAGTGGATAACGAAAAAAATATAAGCGAAGAAAAAAACGAGAAGGAGCTGAATATACAGATGAAACCAATACCGAAAAAGAAAAGGGGGGAAATGAGCCTATGAGAAATGTAAACCTGGAAGAAAACGAACTGACTATTACTGCTATCTTCCAGCAGCACACAAAGGAAGAAACAATCCAAACACTGAAAGAAGCTTTGGAAGTTTTGGAACAGGAAGAAAGTGATTCTGAGAATGATGAAATAATTGAGATCATCAATTCTACAGTTGGAAAATTACAGCAGATCGAAGATAAATACTACTATTCTCTGGATCTGAATTATTATCTGAATAACTTGGAGGATGATGCCTATGAAGCTTAATCAATTTGCAGTCTACCGAGTAGATCAGCAGACAGCAGGAAAAGCACTGTGGCATCTGCCATATCAAGAGACAAGACAGCAGAATGTGTCGATTACTGTCGAAAATTACCGATTAATCTCGATTCATGAAATGCAGGAAAATGAAAAAGTCGCTGACATCTGGAAACGGACGAAAAATCAATGCGAAGTCAGTGACGTGCTCGTATTGAACAAGAATGGAGAAATCAGCTGCTACTATGTAGATGAGAACTATCCACAGTATCTGGCCGGATTTATTCGTATCAACACATCCGGTGCACTGATCACTATGGAAACTGAGAATTATCAGATTGATGGGAAAAAGGGGAACTGGATTGCAACAGACACCGTCATTATTGATGGAAAACAGTTTTATTTGATGGAACATCAGGTATACCGAGATCAGGCCCAGGGTGTTATCCTGGATGCTTATGGAAAAATGGTTGTCGAAGAATGTAAGAAATTCGATGAAAAGACAAAACAAAAGATTCATGATTACATCCAACAGCGGGTACCGCTAAATCCGGTCGAACAGTTAAAACAAGATGGTAAAATCCGTCTGGAACATTACCAGAAGTTCTACCAGAACGGCACTTATGAACGAAGCAGAGAATCCGGTACCGAAGCCAATTATGATATGGTGGACGGTCTGGTAAATAATCAGAAGAAGAATCCAGAAAAGATCTCTAATGCCCGCAGCAACAAACAGACTCCCAGAAATCAACAGGATGGCAAACCTAAGAAACGAAGATCCGTGATTAAACGACTGCATCAGAAACAGATTGCTATTGCTCGTCGGTCCGGAAAGCCGATACCAAAGTACCTGGATCAGGAAATGGAAAGAAAGCGGGGGTAGAATATGCGAAGGTTAAAGTGTGAAAAAGAAACGATTATTCTGACCAATGAAGATGACGGATTCTATGATGTGTATACCTTCAATCAGAGCTTGCAGAAACGGTTGAGATCCTTTGCTGAGAAGTATCCGGATGATTGCTGGTTGAAAGGAGCTTCGGAAGATGGCAGTGAAACGTATATGATCAGAAAGGGACGGTTATCATTGAATTTAAGACCACCCTATTCCAAGGATAGGATTCATAAAGCAACCGAACGAATTATTGAAGAACAGAAAGAACCATCAAAGGATTCATAGAATGCGATTTAAGAGAAAAAAGCCTCATGACCATGAGGAAAAATGAAAGCAAAATACGTTAGTTGATAAAGTGTATAGGCTCAAAAGGGAAAGTGCCCTTTTGGGCCTTTTTAATTTAAAATAGTTCTAAAGAACAAGTTAACAATCTGTAGATTCTGTATGTTTTAAAGATCAATCGTTATACTAGTTTTAGACCGAATTATCGTTCTAAAGGAGGTGTCACAATGGATTTAAAGGCGGTTGGTCAGAGAATAAAAGCTGCAAGGGAAGCTAAGAATCTTACACAAGAAGAATTGGCAGCACTGGTAAGCTTAAGTCCAACTCATGTAAGTGTTATAGAGAGAGGACTGAAAGTAACAAAACTTGATACCTTTATTGCGATTGCAAATGCATTAGATGTTTCAGCAGATACACTATTGATTGATGTTGTGACACATTCGGTTACTGGCGTTACGAATGAATTATCTGAAATGATAGAGAAACTACCTAAAGAAAAGCAACAGAGAATTATCAATGCGGTGAGGGCATTGGTGGAATAAATACATGAATAAGAAGATGGAAGGGCTTATTGCTCTTCTTTTTTATTTGGTTTAACGTGAAAATATGATATAGTAGTTCTAAAGACTTATATATAATTCTAAGGAACTTAATAAAATGAAGAAAAATAATATAACACTTGTATTTGTTGCTATCGTTTTTTCGATTATTGTTGGAATGATAATTGGGAAAAGCTTATTAAAGTATAAAGAAGGTGAGCCAGATGTAGTTGGCAGTTTTTCTATGAATAGAGATGAGAATCTTACAGTAGTTGCTAACAGAAAAAACATTTCTGATAAAGAAGCATTTGCAAGACTACTTTTAAAAATGTACAAAGAGAATTCATTTCATTCAATAAAATTTTCTACAGATCATGGATATGCAACCAGCCTTGATATGACCGTATATTCTTGGAAAGAAGATATCGAAAATGGAAAATCCATTATGCAGATAGAATTTAGACCGATTGAATATGGAAAAGATTATGATATTGTTCATAATCCGGATAAATATGTGCTTTTTATCGATGGAACAGAAATAAAATGAAATATGTAGATATGCAGATAAAGCGCAGAAAAAGAGGATTGCTCAACACAGGTTATTTTCAATTATTACCCCTAAAATGATAAAAGAGAGGCAGCGGATAATCCGTTGCCTCATTACAGTATACGACACTTAATCTAGTTCCGCCCCTAACTCATATCTCCAATACTCCGCCGCCTCATACTCCCTGGGTTCTGAGAGTACCGGTACGGTAAAGAGTTCAACCGGAACACCGAGTGTTGATGCGAAGAGCTTCATAAGATCCTCTTTCGGTGTTCGGACATCGCTTTCGTACTGAGCAATCCGGACATCAGCACAGCTGTCGGGAAATCCAACAGCCATGCCAAGTTCTTTCTGGGTGAGATGATTTTTCTGTTTTAAGTGTTTTAATTTTCTTCCAAATGTAATCATAGTATTATTCTCCTGTGCTTCCGAATGCCCCGGTTCCTCGTTCTTCGCCAAGATCCAGAACAAAATCTGCGATCACGACTGGCGTGATTACCAGCTGACCGACGCGTGTATCTTTATGAATGGTCTGAGAAGATGTGCTCACGTTGCTGATAATGGCATGAATCTCACCGCGATAACCGGAGTCAATCGGTGGAAGTTCACATACCAGTCCTTTTGCTGCCATGCTGCTTCGTGGAAAGACATATCCGGCAAATCCATCCGGTATGATGAGACCGAATCCAAGTGGAATTCTTGCAACCTCACCTGGTTTTAATACGCAATCATAAGGCATGAATACATCAGCACCGGCATCATTTTCATGTGGCCGGAAGGGATGATGATCTGCTTTCAGACCAAAGTCAATCAGTTTAATCTTTATGGCTGCTCACCTCCTTCCTGATGAGCAATGGATAATCAGTTTTTAAAATATCTGACGGCATCCAAAGTTTCGAAATAGGATTCTGGCAGGACATCTGTTTTTCCATACAGCTTCCTCTTTGACAGAATGGACCGGTCAGATCCGGTGCAAAAAGAATCGGGCTTAATTTGTACAATCTTTGCCAGATATAGAGCATCACGATCCTGGTTTCATCCGTATTTCTTCTGCAGGTTCTCTGGCCGATCATATGCTTCCACTGGTAAGGTGTTGCACTGATGATCAGTACGTTTCGAAGTCCTTGAGGTGTAGCATATCCGGCTGAATCATGATCAATGCCTAAGGCACAAAGCTCTGCATAATGATCCAGATCTGACTGACAGCTTTTCTTGTAAATATCCTGGATTTCTTTATCTGCTTTCATGATTTCATATGGTATAGCAAATGCTGCATGACTGGAATAATTGCTGTACTGCAGAGATGCACTCATGTACTTTACTTCGTTCTGATGCCTTGTTATCTGTGCCAGGAAGCGTCTGCTTGCACCGACAACAGCCACGGTAATGACCATGAATTTCTGTACTGTTGGGTGGGGAAGTCCTGCAATGTTTTCTACGGTCTTCTGGCTGTAGGATTGGTGGTAAAGATCCATCAGATCTGCCATGTTCTGGATCGTATGACCGTGTTGTGTGAGCCTGGCAGCAAAGACCATATTCTGTTCTGCTTCCCGGATTCCATAGCAGTTTAAGATAGCTGTTTCAATGTGATCCATAGGCCTGTTCCTCCTTTACCAGAGCTTTTAAAAGAATCAGATAATTGATGCAGTCTGTGATCTTTTCATCCCACTGTTCCATATCAAAATGCAACAGAGTGGAATAACACATATCGTAAAGGGATACGACATGTTTCGACATCATACCGGCTAGTGCTGCTTTGGGATCACAGTTCTGTAAAGCGGCAGCAATCTTGAATGCACTGAGGCGGTCAATATTGTCACCGGTATATTCTTTCTTTTTATGTGCCAGAATATCAGCACATTTTCTCATCTGAAGTTCAAATACAACATTAAATTCTTCTTGTGTCATGTGATAGTTCCTCCTTTGTTTTGTGATAGTTATCGTTCGAGATCTTTGGTTTTTGATCTCACTGGTTCCGGAATCTGCATCTGAAGAATGGCATCAACATTCTGATCGGCAGTATCCAGATCTTTTAATTTTTCTTTCAAGCTACTTATTACTTCTTCTTCGGAAGCTATCTGCTGTTGCAGTTTTTCTTTTTGTAAAGTCAGAGTTTTTAGACTCGTCCACTTTCCGTCCTGATAAAAGGATCCCAGCCAATCTCTGGCTTCTTCATATTTCTGAATTTCCTTCGCATGATCTTTCCGGTACTTTCCTTTGAACTTTGCATTTGAAAACTGGGAATAAACTTCCTTATTTGCATAGTACTGTCCGGTATAACGGATCTGATCGCTGAGAATCCTTAGATCGGATCGATGCTGAGCAAACTGTGTCTGCATTCCTTTTAGTTCCTGCTTTGCTGCAAGCAGTGTATTTTTCAAATCTGACTGCGTATCAAATCCATGTTCCTGCACATAGATAATGGTATTTGCCATTTGCTGCAGGTTAGAAAGTTTTACCCGATGAGCATAGGCCGGGCTCTGCATTACTTTCACATTTGTCTGGAGATTTACGACCAGGCGCAGGTGAGATCTGACGTAGAGAATGGCCAGTGGATCCTTGCGTAAGAAGGTTTGTTCCAGGTGTTCTTTTCCATATCGTGTTCCAAGTGCACGTTCAGTAATCCGCTTCTGTCGATCAGGATGAAGATAGCTGTATCTGCCACGATGCTCAATCACAGAGACCTGAAATAGTTCCAGAAGTTTAGATTGGAATTCATCAAAACTATTGGATGTGGCAGCACATTCATCAATAGCATTTCGCAAATATTCCTTCTGTGTAAGGAACACGGTGGATGTTGGTTTGAGACCATCTTCGATGATTTTCTGATTGATCTCATCTAATTTTTGCTGACCATGTTTTTGTGCCGTATACTCTTTCTGAGTGATTTTTCTTTCAGCCGGAGCAAGAAGATCTATCTGGTGAAGTCCTTCCTGTTGGCACCGATCCATGACAGTTTTCTTAAAAGTGTTCATGAATTTATCTGTGGAACGATGCTTGTATCCGGCGGCTTCTTCATGTGGTTTATCCATATAAGGCTGCCTTTCCACTGCAGATTTTCTCACACTGTTTATTACGATATGGGTATGGATATTTCCGGATTCATTGTGACCATCGGTATGAGTAACCACCAGTGCCTGATATCCAGGAAACATCTGCTTTGCAAGTTCCAAACTGATTGCTTGTGCTCTCTCGCCGGTAAGTCCATTTTCTGTAACATCGGCTGGATCGTAGCTGATAATGTAGTGGTGACTTTTGATATCTTCACGTTTCTTATTTTTGTGAAAATGAGCATTTGTCAGTTCGCATTCCTTGTCAAAAGACATCGGATCACAGTTCAGTCCATCCATATAAAACTCTTTTCGCAGGATGCTTCGTCCGGATTCATCTACAATCTTTTTCCCGGTTTTTTCATCATGTTCAAACAGAAGATAATTGATAGCAGCCGAGTAATTTGCATTTCTGCTTTTAATGTGTTTTACGATTGCCATTCATACCACCTGCCAGTTTCAGTACCTCTTTTCTCAATAGGAATAAGTCCGTGATGCACTGATGGATCTCATTTTCTATAGCACGTGACTGACTGCCACCACTGTTAAAATGCTTGGCAATCTGATTGAGATTCGATCCAATCTTTCCATATTCACTGACCAGTTTTCTGAGATCATTCATGTCTGCAACAACTTCAATCTGATGATGGATTTGCTTTTCCAATAGAAGTTTCCTCAGATATTCTGATCGGCTAACAGATAAACAAGCAGCGCCTTGGTCTAATAAATCCAGTTCGACATCGGTAAGACGTAATCCTATAAAATGTCTGTGATTCAGTTCTTTATCTTTGTTTTCTGTTCTCATATTCCTCCTTTCGCTACGATTATTCCTCCCACTGGGAGTCCACGTATTTCAATATCGGCTGTCCCTTCCGATATTAGAAATAGTGCTGTGAACACCTTTAGGTGGAACCAACAGACAAGTGAAACGTCTGTTATTGAGAGGGTATGGGGAGATCCCCATCAAGATAAATCCCATAGGATGACAGGATGCCAAATGGCAATACTGTTAAACATGGGTGGATCTTGCTCTTATTTGTATCCCTCTATATAACGAAACGCTCAGAGGCTGTTTTACAGTGGGGGGAAAGAAAAAATATCAAAAAAATGATGATTAATGGTGGGCTTGTGATAGAATGAAAAAAGAGAAAAGCATAAAGGATGTAGTTGTGGAGAATATTTGTTATGATTAGAAAGTTGCTGAACGGAGATATCGATAGAGTTGCTGACATATGGTTAAAGACAAATCTGAAAGCACATTATTTTATTTCCAATCAATACTGGAAAAGTAATTATGAATTAGTGAAAGAAATGATGTCACAATCCGAAGTCTATGTGTATGAAGCGGATAAAATGATACAAGGATTTATAGGACTAAATGATGAATATATCGAAGGTATTTTTGTCTCTGATGAAATGCAGTCGTGCGGCATAGGGAAGCTTTTATTGGATTATATTAAGGATAAAAAAGTTAGATTACAATTAAATGTATACCAGAAGAATGCCAGAGCAATTTCTTTTTACCAAAGAGAAGGGTTCATTATTCAATGTGAAGGTTTGGATGAAGCTACTGGTGAAAAAGAATACACCATGCTATGGAAACAAAAATAGAAATCGGGATTTTTGAGGAGATAGATATAAAATGACTTTCCAATTAGTTTGTATAGAACCAAAAGAATTAACGCAATACAAGGCGGATATGCAGGAAGCATTTCAGAAAGGTTTTGAAGATGCTTTTGGGAAAACAGATGCTGTTATTCTGCCTGAAAAGGACATTGACCAGTCGCTGAATGCGGAGGGTTCTGCTGTCTATAAAGCCGTTGTCGATGGAGAAATGGTGGGCGGTGCTGTTGTTATTATCAATGAGAGTACACAGCATAACCATCTTGACCTGCTTTTTGTAAAGAACGGAGTTCAGAGCAATGGTATCGGTAAGAAGATATGGTTTGAATTGGAACGAATATATCCGAACTCGAAAGTATGGGAAACCTGTACGCCGTACTTTGATAAGCGCAACATTCATTTTTATGTGAATGTCTGCGGCTTTCATATTACAGAATTTTTTAATGAAAAACATCCTATGCCGGATACACCGGGCGATTTTGTCGGTGATGGCAATGAGGGAATGTTTGCGTTTAAGAAGCAAATGCGTTTATGAAATTCAAGTTTGTAGGGCTGATAAGTTATTTATTTGAGTAGAAAAAAAATTACAATCAATAACGCCGGTGCGGGATTTTGATATCTAGTACTGGCGTTATTAATTCTTCAGGGGGCTTGGGGGTGTAGCCACCAAATATATTATTCATTTTCGTTTTCAGAAAGTTTGTTAAGGATCCACTCCTTATTGATAACAATATCCTCATCATCGCAGAGATCTTTGAAATAAATCTGTTATTCCTGTAAATCTCATCACGCTGTTGCTACTGGTGCATGTGATTTATATTGGAATTCGATGCTATGTGAAAGACTGGATGGAAGAACGGGGATATTATTAAGAAAAGACGGACGGCCATCAAAAAAAGGCTGTCCGTTTTATGGATGAAAAGGAATTACATTAGAATATTGTTTTTAACATTTCAGCAAAATCTTCAATGTAGTATCCTGAATTATCCTTTCGCCAGAAGGCACAGTATGTTTTTCTGACAGACTCACCATTTCTGACGAGAGGAACTCGCTCAATGGTTGAATCAAACCATGTCTGATCTCCAATTACATCAACAGGCATATATCCCTGTCCGGTAATGATTTTAAGTCTTGCCTCCTGAATGGAATCGGCGAAAAGGTATTCTCCTTTTATTCCAACAATCTCCTCATAATATGATTTTTCTTCCTGCTGTCCGGCAGAAGTGATTACAAGTATGCAGGGGATGTTTTTTAGTTCTGAGATTTCTATCATTTCCAGCCTGCTCAGAGGATTATGGTTTGAAATTTCTATGTACATATGGCTCTCGGAGAGTATTTCGTTATTATATAAATCTGAGAATGCCCGTCTCTGATCACTTAGAACCAGATCAACCTTGTCATTTTCTAATGCTTTATATAACTCTTCATGACTTCCAACTATGATGCTTACCTCAACAGTCGGGTATTTGGAAGAAAACTCGGCTACAGCTTCTGAAAGTTCATTGCTATGATAGCCTTTATAATAGCCAATACGTAGAATCGCATGATCGCCCGCTGCGATTCTTTTTGTTTCCCGTTTTATTTGTTCTACATCGCTGATAAGAATGAGACTTTTTCTGTAAAAGTGTTCTCCTGCTGGTGTCAGTGAAAAGGTTCGGTTATGTCTGTCAAGAAGTTTTACCCCAAGCTCCTGTTCCAGCTTTTTTATCTGTTGGGAAATAGCTGATTGGGAAACATTACATTTTTCAGCAGCCTGATAAAAGTTCCCTGTTTCAATGATAGCCTGAAAATATTCAATCTGTCTAAATAGCATAGTCTTGTACCTCCTTGTGTATTTATGGAACATAATTTTAAAATAAATCATATATCGATTAGATAAAATAATCAATATGATAAGTATAATGATTTGATTGAGTATTTGACGTGAACTATACTAAAGGCAACTTAAGAAGAGGAGAAAAAGATAATGGCAAAGAACTTGATCATTTATTACTCTCGCAAAGGAGAGAACTATGTAAATGGACGCATCGAAAACTTGAAGAAGGGTAATACCGAAATCTGTGCGGAGTACATCCAGAAAGCTGTTGGAGGGGATCTTTTTGAAATTCAGACAGTAGAGGATTATTCCAAAGATTATCACACATGCACAGAAGAAGCTGCACAGGAAGTAAAAGTCAATGCAAGACCAAAGCTGACACAATACCTGGACAATATAGACTTCTATGACAATGTGTTTGTCTGCGGACCTTGTTGGTGGGGAACTTTCCCGATGCCTGTCTTCTCTCAGATTGAAAGACTTGATTTTACTGGTAAAAAGGTGATGGTGCTTATGACACATGAAGGAAGCGGACTGGGAAGCAGTGAACGTGACTTAAGAAAAATGTGCAAGGGTGCGACATTTGGAAACGGAATGGCAGTACACGGTGCAGATTCAGCAAAAGCTGAAAAAGCCGTTACGGCATGGGCAAAGAAAAATGTAGAAGAATAAAAAGGAGATAAGGAAAATGGCAATCACAGAGAAGTCAAAAACATATCATGAAAAGATGTTTCCCGGATATGTATCTTCATTTTTGGAGACAGATCCGGAGTTTATTGAGCGATTTGATAATTTTACATTTGATGAAGTAGTAAACAGTGATAATTTAGATGATAAAACAAGATGGCTGGCGGTTCTTGCAACGCTGCTTGGATGCCAAGGAATTGATGAGTTTAAGGTATTGGTTCCGGCTGTGATGAATTTTGGTGTATCGCCAGTAGAAATAAAAGAAGTTGTATATCAGGCTGTTGCTTATCTTGGCATTGGCAGAGTGTTTCCTTTTTTAAAGGCAGTAAATGAGATTTTTACAGCGAAAGGAATAAAACTGCCATTGAAAGGACAGTCAACTACAACGATTAATACACGCCTGGAAGCAGGAAGACAGGCTCAGGTTGACATTATGGGTGAAGGAATGAAGGATTTTTATAAATCCGGACCTGAAGAAAGCAGACATATCAATTACTGGCTTACCGATAACTGTTTTGGAGATTACTACACGAGAACAGGACTTGATTATAAACAACGTGAAATGGTTACATTCTGTTTCCTTGCTGCACAGGGGGGATGTGAACCGCAGCTTACTTCCCATGCGTCAGCAAATATCCGTATCGGAAATGATAAGGAATTTCTTATCAAAGTTATTTCACAGTGTATTCCATATATTGGCTATCCAAGAAGCCTGAATGCACTCAGATGCGTAAATAATGCAGCTGAACAGTTACAACAACATATATAACAGGAAAGAGAGGGATTTATCATGACGAAAACATGGCTTATTACAGGTGTATCCAGCGGATTTGGATACGAAATGACAAAGATTTTGTTAAAGAAAGGTGATACTGTTATCGGAACAGTAAGAAATACCGCAAAAGTAGAAAGTCTGATAAAACAATATCCGGACACATTTGACTGCCGTCTGCTCGATGTTACAGATGTAGCAGCAGTTCAGCAGACAGTAAAGGAAAGTTTTGAGAAACACGGAAAGATTGATGTTGTGGTAAGCAATGCCGGATATGGTTTGTTTGGATGTGTTGAGGAGCTTTCTGATGAAGAAATCAATCACATCATTGCAACAAATTTAGTCGGTTCTATCCAGCTGTTAAAGGCAAGTGTTCCGTATATGAGAAAACAGGGCGGCGGCAGAATGATTCAGATGTCAACGTATGGTGCACAGGTTGCATATCCTGCAAACTCTATGTATCATGCTACAAAGTTTGGAATTGAAGGTTTCTGCGAAGCACTGGCTCAGGAAGTGGCACAGTTTAATATTGGTGTGACTATGGTTGAGCCGGGCGGTGCAAGAACAGAATTCCGCTATGGAAGTGCCAAGGTTGCTAAACTTATGCCTGAATATGAGAGCTGTCATGGATTTTTAAATATGCTGGATGCGTCTAAAGAACTTGCACCTGGAGATCCTGTAAAAATGGCAGAACGCATTATTGAAAGTGTAGACAAAACACCGACCCCACTTCGCATGGTACTGGGTTCTCAGGCACTGGATGCCACGATCACAAGATTAAAAGAGCGTATTGCTGACTATGAAACACAGACGGAGCTTGCTGCTTCTACGGATGTTGTTGAATAAGTTATTTTATTGATTAAGACGCTGATTTTTAACAAAGGAGGTACGAGATCATAAGTAAAAAGATTACAGGGATTTTATTGTGTATGCTGATGGTGATCACTCTTGCTGCCTGTGGTAACAGTTCGGAAACAGCTCATCCTGCAGGGCAGACAATAGATCCGTCAGAGCTATCTTCTCAGAAGAAAGAGTTATCATCGGATACACAAACAGGACTAACGACAGGTACAAACGAAAATCCCAGCGAAACAGAACAGACTTCGGAGACAAATAATACTCATATCCTTGTAGCATATTTTTCAAGAGCTGATGAGAACTATGGAGTTGGCGTTGTTGAAAAAGGAAATACCGAGATTATCGCTGAAATGATTGCCGCTGAAACTGGGGCAGACACTTTTAAAATAGAGAGAGCTACGCCTTATCCGGCAGATTATGACGCATGTACCGAAGAGGCACAACAGGAACAAAGGGAGAATGCAAGACCAAAATTAAAAAATATATTGGATAACCTGAACGACTATGATGTGATTTACCTTGGAATGCCGGTTTGGTGGGGGGACATGCCGATGCCTGTTTATACATTTGTAGAAGGGCTTGATTGGAATGGAAAGACTGTATATCCATTTACTACTCATGCAGGAAGTGGATTGTCTTCTATCCCTCGAACATTAGGAAATATCTGTAATGGAGCAACGATTGCAGATGGATTTACGATTTCAGGAACGGATGCACAGAATGCTCAGGATAAGGCAAAAGAAGCTGTGATTGAATGGCTTCGCAGTAACGAATAATAAATGAAGGAAAGGAAGTAGAATAATGCAGAATTTTGATTATATGACACCTACAAGATTGATTTTTGGTGAAGGTGTGATTGCTAAGCTGGCAGATGTGTTAAAACCTTTAGGAAATAAGGTACTTTTAACATATGGCGGCGGCAACATTAAGAAAATGGGACTCTATGATAAGGTTATAGAGCTGTTAAAAGATTTCACGGTGGTAGAGCTTTCCGGTATCCAGCCGAATCCGAAGTATGATCCAAGTGTATTGGATGGAGTTCGACTTTGTAAAGAGAATCAGGTGGATGTGATTTTAGCAGTGGGTGGCGGAAGCGTTCTTGACTGTTCAAAGGCAATTGCAGCCGGTGCAAAGTATGATGGTGATCCATGGGATTTGATTACATACAAGGTTCCGACCACAGCAGCACTTCCAATCGTAGATATCATGACACTTGCTGCAACAGGAAGTGAATATGATGCAGGTGGTGTTATTTCAAGAACAGAGACGAATGATAAGGTTGGATATGTAAGTCCATATCTATTTCCGGTTGCATCTTTTCTTGATCCGACTTATACATTCTCTGTATCGAAAAAACAGACAGCAGCCGGATGTGCCGATGCAATGAATCATACAATGGAACAGTATTTCACAGCAGACACCACTCTGTTAAATGATGGTATTTGTGAAGCGAATCTTCGCAGCCTGATGGAGAACACAAAGACAATCCTTGAAAACCCAGAAGATTACAGAGCAAGAGCTGAGTTTATGCTTGATTGTACTTATGGTTGTAATGGCATTCTTGCACTTGGAAATAGTGCTTCCGGATGGCCGTGCCACGGTATGGAACATGCCTTAAGTGCATATTACGATATTACACATGGAGAAGGACTTGCAATTATCACTCCGAGATGGATGAAACATATCTTAAATGATAAGACAATAAATCGCTTTGTAAAGTATGGCGTGAATGTATTTGGTATTGATAAGAATCAGGATAAATATGAGATTGCAAATCAGGCAATCGAGGCAACCTATAAGTTCTTTGAAAGTATTGGTATTCCTATGAATTTAAAAGCTGTTGGAATTGATGAGAGCAGAATTGATGAAATGGCTTATCATGTGGCAGAGAATGAAGGACTTGAAAATGCATATGTATCTCTGACAGAGGAAGACATTGCGGCAATTTTCAGAGCTTCATTATAGAGCAATACAAGAAAGGGCAGGCATTATTCATGACCTGAGATGGACTGAGCGACGATACACCTGTAGGATTCAAATTACAGGAAGCAAAAGTAATGGATGGAGACAGTCTATGGCTTTGTTATCCCGTGAAAATGCAAAGGAGAATTAAGATGAGTGAATTTAAGGATGTATTCCCAAGAGGGGAAGAAAACACAGCATATTCAAAATATTTTGTCGGACAAAGCTATCTGAATATGCTTTCAGTAGAACAGGTAGTGATTGGAAATGTTACATTTGAACCAGGGTGCCGGAATAACTGGCATATTCATCATGCGAAATCCGGCGGTGGACAGATTCTGCTTTGCACAGCCGGTCGAGGATATTATCAGGAATGGGGGAAAGAACCAAGAGAACTAACCCCTGGGGATGTCGTTAATATTCCGGCTGAAGTAAAGCATTGGCATGGTGCAGCACCGGATAGTTGGTTTTCGCATGTTGCGGTAGAAGTTCCGGGAACAGAAACAAAAAATGAATGGTGCGAACCGGTATCAGATGAAGATTACAGACGATTGAAGTGAGGTAGCATAATGAAAAGTATTTTAATTTATTATTCATATGGTGGAAATACCCGTCATGTAGCAGAGAAAGTTGTGGCTGAAATTGGCGCAGATCTTGCTGAAATTGAGACTGTCAAACCATATACAGGAAGTTATGACCATGTGGTAGATCAGGGACAGAAAGAAGTAAACAGCGGATTTCAGCCAAAGATCGGGCAAATCAATACAGATTTGAGCAAGTATGATACCGTTATTCTTGGAACACCGGTATGGTGGTACACGTTTGCACCCGCTATGAACAGTTTCCTTCACAGTGTAGATTTATCTGAAAAATCTGTATACCCATTTGCAACGAATGGTGGATGGATAGGTCATACATTCAAGGATTTTGAGAATGCCTGCAAGGGTGCAACGGTTCATGCGGGACTCAATGTACGCTTTAATGAAGAAAAACAGATTACTTCTGATAACGAAATTCAAAAGTGGGCGAAACAGATTGTAAAATAGTACTCTTAGCGGAACTAATCAGGTGATAGGTAACATTTACTTCAGGATCAGTTAAGGGAATCCGTTTCCGTCCTTTCAGAGTCTGCTCTGAGCCGGGTGCTTTACTGCTGGAAAAACATAATAATGTGGAAGTCCTGACCAATTCTTCAAACTCAAATTCATCTGTCTGTATCAGAAAGCGGGATGCTGGCATTTTGCTTTTTACCAGATTTGTCCAGAAACCGATTTCATCACGAAGAAGGCAGTTAAAACCGTTAAGCTGTGAAAGACTCAGCTGAGAATGTTCTGCCAATTTGTGTTCTTTCGGGATACAGACATAGAGCTGCTCCTTAAGATAAGGGATGCAGAGAAGATTTTTATCTGAACAGGCCTGTGGCAGAATACCGATATCAGCATTGCCGGAACTGGCATTTTGAAGGATTTCATCCATATTTGTCAGTTTTGAGGAAATAATATTATCAGGAAATCTGCGTGACAGTTCAGGCAATAATGACCATAGAGGTACGGGAGCGCAGGAATGAATGGTAATCGTATGCTGATTACGTTCAAATGTCTGTACGGTCTGAACTGCTTTTTCAGACTCGGAAAGCAGAGACCTGGCCTGCTCTACCGCAACTTTACCGGTGGCAGTTAATTCGATACGGTTTTTACCACGATGAAAGAGTGGAACACCAAAAGCATCTTCCACATCATGCATGGTTCTGGTAAGTGTCGGCTGGGAAATATGAAGTTTATCTGCAGCAGCAGATAAGGTACCACAGTCTGCGTAGGTTACAAACTGGTAAAGATCGGATAAATCTAACATTTAGATACTCCTTTCTATTCATAATATGAATAGCAGATTCCAGAATTGATATTGTACACATTCATTTTAACAGAATATAATTTGAGTGTAAACAGAAAACAAGAAATATCATATTTCATAAAATGAATACAAAAGGAGGACGAAACAATGGATTATGTTACATTAAATAATGGTGTGAAAATGCCACAGCTTGGCTATGGCGTTTATCAGACTCCCACGGAAGAAACAGAGAGCTGCGTGCTTACTGCAATTAAAAACGGATATCGTAGCATTGATACTGCTCAGGCATATGGCAATGAAGAAGGCGTAGGTCAGGCAATTGTAAAATGCGGTCTGCCAAGAGAGGAACTTTTCATTACCACAAAGATCTGGATCAGCAATGCAGGATATGAAAAAGCAAAGGCTTCGATTGAGGAATCCTTGAAGAAACTGAAAACAGACTATGTGGATCTGCTTTTGATTCATCAGCCATTTGGCGATTATTACGGAACATACCGTGCAATGGAGGAAGCCTATAAAGCAGGCAAGGCACGTGCAATCGGCGTTTCAAACTTCTATCCGGATCGTTATATCGACATTGCACATTTCGCAGAAGTTGTTCCTGCGGTAAATCAGGTGGAAACACATGTGTTCCAGCAGCAGAAAGTGGCTCGTGAATATCTTGCAAAACATAATACACAGATTATGAGTTGGGGACCGTTTGCAGAAGGAAAAAATGATTTCTTCAATACTCCGGTACTGAAAGAGATCGGAGCAAAATATGGAAAGAGTGTAGCTCAGGTGGCACTTCGTTTCTTGCTTCAGAATGGCATTGTTGTGATTCCAAAATCAACGCACGAAGAACGAATGCAGGAGAATTTCAATGTATTTGATTTTGTACTGACAGATGAGGAAATGAAGCAGATTGAAGTGCTTGATACTGGAAAGAGTTTGTTCTTTTCCCATTATTCACCTGAAACGGTGGAATGGTTTATGAGTATTGTGTAACAAAGTAGCTTCATAAAGGAACAGAATCATCCGAATGTGATCAAAATTATGAAAAGACTGACAATCTCAGGAAGTGAGGACGCTGGTGGGATGATATAATACAAGGGAAACAATAAGGGAAAGCTCAATCGAAGTTTGTTGAATTAAAAATGAAATAAAGTTCCAGTAATCATAGAGTGTATGGATTCAATTCCATATGCTCTTTTTCTTTACTTAATTTCATGAAAAATGTAAAAATCTAATGTTACGAGTTGCATTAAAGAAATTTCAAAAAGATTGCTTTTGACCACTGTAAAACATGCTCTGAGCGTTTCGTTATATGAAGGGATAATTTTTCTTTCATATTTCAAAGAAAAGAGGATAAAGAAATGTCAGAGAAAAGATGTTATACAGTTCAGGAGCTACAGGAAATCTTAGGAGTCAGCAGACCTACTATTTATAACCTTTTAAAGAAAAAGGAATTCCGGTGGATCCAGTTGGATGGCGGAAAGTATCGCATCTCTAAGAAGAGTTTCGATGACTGGCTCGATAACTTGGAACAGTAAAAAACAGGGTGTTGATCAGGCAGATCTTGTCTGCAATCGACATCCTAAATTTTTATCTGGATTTGAGATATGATATAAGAAAAAACACTAACACTAAAAAAGACAGGAAGTGAAGAATAAATGGCAACAGCAATTATGAAACAAAAAGAAGTTCCGGAAATGGACGATGTTGAAGAAATCATTTCGAAGATATCAGAAGAAAGTCCTTACAAACGGCGTCCAACACAAAAGAGGACCTGGATGACCGTGCCGGAAATGGGAAAGCTACTGGGATTAAAAAAGACAGATCGATACTGGCTGGTGCATAAAAATATTTTTGAATCAAAAGAGATTGCCGGAAAGATACGAATCAATATTGCCAGCTTTGAAAAATGGTACGCCAATCAGATTAAATATCATAAAGTTACCGGAGAAGAACCGGGGAAAGAATTGAAATCCTGGTCCTATTCTGTTAAGGAAGTCGCGGATCTGTTGGGTGTTGATGAATATCTTGTTTATGATTTACTCAAGAAAAATCAAATAGAAGCTGTTATTGTCGATTACTGGAAACGTATACCAAAAGAATCTTTTCAGAATTGGTATAAAAGCCAGTCCCGGTATCGGACAAAGGAAGACAGAGAAAAGGACGCTCTTCTGGAAGATGCAACTATTACGATGCCAGAGATGGCACAGCTGCTAGGAACAACCAGAAGCTCAGTATATACAATTCTTGATAATCCGAAGTATAGTCATTTTTTTGAATTCATTGTGATTGCAGAAAAGAAAAGGATCACAAAAGAGAGTTTTCAAAAATTCCTGGAAGGTCAGAATCGGTATAAGCTGGATCCATCGAATGATTATGAAGAACTTGCACAGGAACAAAATATTGCCCTGGCTAATTACCGGCGGAAGAAATTATCACAGACCGGAATACGAGGAAGCAATGGAAATATAAAGTATCTTACTTTTGATGAAGCTTCCTATCTGGCAAAGGTCAGCAGAAGCATGATCAACAAGTGGGCGGATACAGGAAAGTTCACAGTAATAAAAGTTGGCAGTCGAGTTAGAATCCGTCGGGATGAATTTGAGGACTGGATGGAGCAAAGAGATTTGGAAAGGAGTATGCAATAATATGGCATCAATAAGAGAACGAAACGGAAAATTTAATGTAATCTATTCTTATACGAATGAAAAAGGTGAGAGGAAACAGAAATGGGAAACCTATGAAACGAAAGCCGAAGCAAAGAGAAGAAAAAAAGAAATTGAATATAAAAAAGAGATGGGATCATTTGTCGTTCGTAAATGCAAAACACTGGATGAGCTTATTACAGAGTATGTTGCACTTTATGGAAAAGAAAACTGGGCGCTTTCTACATATGAAGGAAATGTCTCTCTTATCAATAACTATATTCTTCCAATTATTGGTGATACGAAACTTTCAGAGATCAATACCCGATTTATCGAAAGATATTATCAGAGTCTTTTGAAGAGACGTGCAGTTATCAATCCATTAAATAAAACCAGTCGAAATGAATTTGTATCGTCCAGTACGGTCAGGGATGTTAATAAGCTGCTCAGGAACTGTTTCGAACAGGCAGTGAAATGGGAGTTGATGGAGAAGAATCCTTGCACCCATGCGACTGTACCAAAACATAAATCACAAAAAAGAGACATTTGGACAGCGGATACATTGATGTATGCGCTCAGTGTCTGTGAAGATGAACGATTAAAGCTCGCAATTAATCTATCTTTCTCATGTTCTCTGCGACTTGGTGAGCTGCTTGGTCTTACCTGGGATTGTGTAGATATTTCTCATGAGGCAATTGAAGAAAACCGTGCATATGTCTTCATCAACAAAGAATCACAGCGTATAAGAAAAGAATCTTTAAATGCATTGGATGGAAAAGATGTGTTGTTGGTATTTCCGACAAATCATAAGAAGAATTCTACGGTCCGTATTCTGAAAACACCAAAGACAGAAAGCAGTGTGCGTAAGATATTCTTACCAAAGAGTGTCGCTAATATGTTGGTAGACTGGAAAGCGGAACAGGATGAAATGAAAGAAATCCTTGGTGATGAATATATGGACTATAACCTGGTTATGGCAAGTACCTTTGGTCTTCCTCTCGGAGATGGAGCAATCCGTGGTCCTTTAAAGAAACTGATCGAGGACTATAATCTCCCACCGGTTGTATTTCACAGTTTCCGTCATAGCAGCGTTACTTATAAGCTGAAACTGAATGGTGGGGACATCAAAGCGGTACAGGGTGATTCCGGCCATGCTCAGGTCAATATGGTTACGGATGTGTACTCTCATATTCTGGATGATGACCGAAGGAAAAATGCAGAGCTTTTTGAAGAAGCATTTTATGAGAAGAAGAATCTGGATCCACAGATGCATGTACAGCAGGAAAATAATAATGCAACTGTTGCTGATGAAGTCGATCCTGAACTTTTGGCAAAAGTGTTGGCAAATCCAGAGATGCGGGCATTACTCAATTCGCTGGCGAAGACAATGAAGTAATGAAAAATAGTGAAAAAATAGTGTAATTTTAGTGAAAAAACGATTCGCAACGATATAAGAAATAAGTATCGGAATAATAATACAAATAAAGCTTCAAATGAATCAATAAATGAATCAATAAATGAATCTTTAAATTCAAATAGTTGGTAGCATACACGAACACAAGGCAGACAGGAATTATTTCTCGAAGCCAATGTAGATGAACAGAAAAGACTTTTAGAAGTTCTTCGATTCCGTTACAGAAAAGGTTACAGAAATTTTTAATGAATAAAATTTGCCAGTCAAAAACGCATGGACAAACCGTCTCGTATGCGGTATATTAATTGTAGACAAGAAAATATCTTGTGCTTTCGATAGGAAGTTTAATTGAATACTGTTTACCATGATCGAACGTACGAAGCATGGTGGTCATATAACAGATGTCGATGGTAATATCAAGGCATTCCCCGATTATTAGCTGGAGCAAACAATCAGCTAACTTTCAGAGCTTTACAGAGCTTGACAGAGGGGGTATTCAGAATAACTCAAATTGAATCGGAAACGGTTTTTAATAGTGTCCCATATGGGTTTACCTTACCTCAGATTGACAGAGAGTGACAATAGGTTGGAGCTCTCCTAAGCGAGGGGTCGGAGGTTCAAATCCTCTTGGCGACGGGCTTCAAAGCGTTCGAAAATGTTAGCTGGATTAGCTGACAACGAACGCTTTTGTTATTTTCAAATCACGTTCGTGACACAAAATTCCATTCAAAATGATCAATTTCCAGCTAACGCAATCCGATTTTTGTTAGCTGACAGCTAATCAAAATTGCCGGTTTGCAAACATGGGTTTTAGGAAGTCCAGCTAACATTTGGGTTCCGCTCCGTTGTCACCCCTTATTCGGGGATGTAAATCAGAGAAAAGGCGGGAAAAGAAACAATCTCTCCCAAACCTGCAAACATAAATTAGCTGAAACAGTATTCAATTCTATTAGCTACAGCTAATGGTCAAACAGCAATGTCTGTTTGGAACTTTACTATCTATAAAAGTTCCAGGCAGGCATTTTTTAGTTCCTGAATCCTGGAGGAAAGGAGTCAAGATGACTGAGCCAAACAGACAATCAGGAGAAAAAGAAGAAAGAATCATAGAAATTGAGATTGAGCGTCTTCGTCCTTTTAAGGAACATCCCTTTCAAGTAAAAGATGATAAGGAAATGTTTCTTCTGCAGGAAAGCATTGAGAAGTATGGCATTTTAAATCCGCTGATCGTCAGACCAGTACCGGATGGCTACTATGAGATCATATCCGGCCACAGAAGAAAACATGCTGCGGAGAAACTGGGATACCGTAAAGTACCGGTGATTATCCGGGTATTAAGTGAAGATGATTCCATTTTAAGTATGGTGGATTCTAATCTTCACAGAGAACGGATCAGCTACAGCGAAAAAGCTTTTGCTTACAAACTGAAGAATGACGTACTAAAAAGAAAAAGTGGTCGAAAAAAGAGCCAAGTTGACCACAAAACACCAAGAAAACGATCGATAGATATTATCAGTGAGGATTGTGGTGATAGCCCAAAACAAGTGCAGCGTTATATATCACTGACAAAGCTTATACCGGAAATGTTGCAGAAACTGGATGATGAGATTATTTCTTTTTGTCCGGCAGTAGAGATTGCTGCATTGAAAGAAAATGAACAAAGAGAACTGCTTAAAGCAATGGATTATGCACAGGCGATTCCGTCACTCTCACAGGCTCAGCGGATAAAGCAGCTGAGTAAAGAAAAACAGTTATCGTTAGAAAAGATGGAAGAAATCATGAGTGAAGTTAAAAAAGGTGAGATCACCAGAGTAGCATTTACCAATGAGCAACTACACAAGTATTTTCCAAATTCTTATACACCGGCAATGATGAAACGGGAAATACTGGCACTGCTAAAATTATGGAAAAAAGAATCATGGGAAAGTTAAAGGAGGAAGAAATCATGTGTAAAGTTATATCCGTAGTAAACCAGAAAGGTGGAGTCGGCAAGACCACCACAACCGTAAATGTAGGTATTGGACTGGCAAGAGAAGGAAAGAAAGTGTTGCTGATCGACGCGGATCCACAGGGAAGTTTAACAGCAAGTCTTGGATATGAAGAACCGGATGATCTTCGAATTACACTGGCAACGATCATGATGGATGTTATCAATGAAGAAGAAATTAATCTAGAAGATGGTATCTTACATCATCAGGAAAATGTAGATCTGCTTCCAGCAAACATTGAACTTTCCGCACTGGAAGTAACGATGGGAAATGTTATGAGCAGAGAAATGATCATGAAAGAATATATCGATGCGATAAGATCCCGATACGATTATATCCTGATCGACTGTATGCCAAGCCTTGGTATGATGACGATCAATGCACTGGTTTCTTCCGATTCCGTGCTGATACCTGTACAGGCCGCATATCTGCCTGTTAAAGGACTTCAACAGCTGATTAAGACCATTCTTACAGTAAAGAAAAGATTGAATCGGAAACTGGCGATTGAGGGCATTCTCCTGACTATGGTAGATTTCAGAACCAATTACGCAAGGGACATTGCATCAAGAGTACATACAACCTATGGAAGCCAGATTGAGGTATTTGAAAATGTGATTCCGATGTCCGTAAAAGCTGCTGAGACCAGTGCAGAGGGAAAAAGTATCTACATGCATTGTCCAAAAGGAAAAGTTGCTGAGGCATATATGAATTTAACACAGGAGGTTTTGAAGAATGAAAAATAGAAGTGGTGAAAAGATTAAGCTGGCAAGTATTGATGAACTGCTCGGAGTAGTAAATGAAGAATCTGCAATGGAGATAGAGATCAGTAAGATCCATCCGTTTAAGAATCATCCGTTCAAGGTGTTGGACGATGAAAAGATGCAGGATTTGGTAGAGAGCGTAAAGATCAATGGAGTGCTGACACCGGTACTTCTCCGTATGGATGAAAACGAAGATTACGAAATGGTATCCGGTCACAGAAGAATGCATGCAGCACAGCTGGCAGGTCTTACAACAATTCCGGCAATCGTAAGGGAATTATCCGATGATGATGCCATTGTGGCTATGGTGGACGCTAACATTCAACGAGAGGAGCTGTTACCGAGTGAGAAAGCTTTTGCGTATAAGATGAAACTTGATGCAATGAAAAGACAGGGAAGTCGGACAGATATAACTTCTGGTCAAATTGACCAGAAGTTGAAACCAGTAATATCAAGAAATATTCTTGCAGATCAAGTAGGCGAAAGCTCTAAACAGATTCAGCGTTATATCCGACTGACAGAGCTTATTCCGGAACTTCTTGATCTGGTAGATAACAAAAAGCTTCAATTCACGGTCGCTGTTGATATCTCCTACATCGATAAGGAAGTACAGGGATGGATTTACGAATATATCTGCGACACAGGATTTATCAAACCAAAACAGATTGCAGCACTTAGAAATCAGCTGAATGATGGACCAATCAATCAGATCCAGATGTTATCGATTTTCAATAATTGTGTAATGGCAAAGAAAGTATCCCGGTCTCTTACTTTCTCAGAAAAGAAACTGACAAAGTATTTTCCGGATGATTATACAGCCAAAGATATGGAACAGGTAATTGAATCATTATTAGAAAAATGGATGCAGGAACAGTCCTGTTAAGGATAGAAAAAGCTAAGAAAACAAAGTCAAAGAAGTTTAAAAAGAGGACTTCTTAGCAGAAAACGAAAGGAGGAAATTATGGAGAAAAAAATGACATTTAATTATTTTTACGGTACCGAAGCTGATCAGTTCAGCTTCTACCGCATACCAAAAGCATTATTTACAGACAGCTACTTTAAAGATTTATCAAGCGATGCCAAAATTTTATATGGACTGATGTTGGATCGAATGTCTCTTTCCATCAAGAATCAGTGGTTTGACGACAAAAACAGAGCATATATCTACTTTTCCATCGAAGATATCATGGAATTACTGAACTGTGGCAGAAATAAAGCCATCAAATCCATGAGAGAACTGGATGACGAAACAGGAATTGGTCTGATTGAGAAACGTAGACAGGGATTTGGAAAGGTGAATGTTATCTACGTAAAAACCTTTATGCCTGAGAAAACAGATGAGAAAAAATTTGGAGAGGAATTAGAGAAGTTTAAAAAACAAACTTCTGTGGAAAATGAAGAGACTGCAGAAGTTTACAATTTAAACTTCATGAAGTCCCAAAATCAAACTTCTAGAAGTCCCGAAAACAAACTTCAAGAAGTTTACATTTCAAACCCTAATAATACTAATCTTAGTGATACTGAAATGAATGATAATAAATCTAATCATATCATATCTGTGGATGAGAAAAGATGTGATAGCGATAATCGCTCTGAGGATTATCAGGCTTATGAAAACCTTGTCAAGGAGACCATTGATTATGAATCACTGGAAGTAACCCATCATGACGATATGCGACAGGTAGATGAAATCGTGAACCTGATCGTAGAAACTGTGATGTGTAAAAATGACAAGATCTTGATTGCCAGCAACTGGTATCCGGCATCACTGGTGAAGAAAAAATTTCTGATGCTGACCTATTCACATATCGAGTATGTCTTACACTGTATGCGTGGTAACACCACCAAAGTGAAGAACATCAAGAAATATTTATTAGCAGCCCTGTTTAATGCACCGTCTACGATGAACGGGTATTATCAGGCAGAGGTGAACCATGATATGCCAGGACTGGTAAGATAGGAGGTGCACATGTTTATTTTAAAACTTGCTGGGAAAATATTATTACTGCCGGTATGGCTGATCCTTTTTGTGATCGGACTGGCAGTAAAGATGACAGTACAGACTTATGCGGTTGTCAGAGGGATCCTTGGGTTTATATTCACTTTGTTGATTATAGCGACTGCATACTGTTACCATGACTGGGTACAGGTTGCATTTCTGTTTTCGCTGAGTGTAATTCTGTATCTGATCCTTTTTGCAGGAGTCTTCGTAGATACTGTATTGGACATGACAAGAGAATCTATTATTGATTTTATTTTATCTTGAGGAGGATATGAAAATGAGCGAAAAGAATGATTTTATTCAGTTACCACCGATCAAAAAAGACACACCTTCCGAAGTGGTCTCAATGATCTGGCAATATTTGAAATTACCCGAGGAATCCAGAAAGAGGGTGAAAGCAGAGCTGATTAATGTACATGAGAACTGTGGGAAAGAAGATTTTCAGATTCCTAATCTCTATGACATCGTTCCAAAAGAGGAAATCGCAGAATTTGAGGACATCATGCGTAAGATCATAACAGGAATTATTTCTGAGGCCAGTGGTATAGCCACCTGGGTGTATGTGCAGAAATATGTAAAACACAAGACCTTGGATGAGATGCTAGAAGAATGGGCAGGAGCAAGTCAGTTCATCCTTGCTATGGACACTTGGTTTGAAAGATTGATGGCGGATCAATAGAAGCTGTGATAGAATAAAGAAAACGATTTGATGTTCAATTCCACTTATGCTACCGTAATTGAGATGGTAGCTGATATACAAAATAATCAAGAAAATAATATAAAACTTGACACAAGTATCACAAATATAGAAGTAGGAAATTATATAAAAGCATTAGGTTTAAATGGAAATATTATTTATGAAAATAATAATAAAGTTTTTATGCAGAATGTTATGATAAATAAAGTAGAATTAAATATAAGAGTACATGTTTATAATAAAACAAATGCTGATATAACAATTGAACAATTAGTTGCTGGTCTTGACGAAAAGAATAGTAATGAAGTTAAAGTTTTAGATGAGTATACAAAGTGGTTTAAATCGCCGGATGATGTTGGAATGGCTGGAAAATCAAAAGTAGAGGAGTATTTGGGAGATTTAAGGAGTATTATGCAAAACTATGCGAATGAACACCCTGAAATAAAGCTTACAAATCTGGAATCACTTTCGGAAGAACAGTTAAGGGAATTGATAAAGAAAAAAGAAAATTCGTGGTATGTTATTAAGGATTCGATAATGGAGGATTGATTATGAAAAAAATAGTGAAAGTTGGTGTGTTAATATGTTGCTTTATAGCAATAGGCTCTATTTTATATCTGCGATATCTGCAATTTCAAAAGAAGGAAGCGGAAGAAAGAGAATGGGAGATTTGTATAGCTTATAGAAGACAAAATGATGCATTAATTCGCAAGGATGGTCCGCTTCATTTATATGAATATAGTTCATATGAACATATTGATGAAAAGGAGTTGTTTGTTGCGTTACATGTTTATAATATGTCTGACCGTTGTAAAGAAAAGGTCACATTAGAGGATGTAAAAAAGTATTTATCAAGTGAGTTTGATGAGGAAGGGAATTTATATGTCCTAAATAAAAATAATAAAGTGCATGATTACATTGAATGGTATCGTAAAAGAGTTATTACAGATACTGGTATGGACTTTGAAGGCGAACATCAGATAGAACGGTATTGGACACGCCTATCAGAGATTGTGCTCAATTATGTTAGGGAGGGGAATGACTTTCCAAATCAGGATGTCAAGTCATTTTCGTACGAAAAGCTAAAAGAAATAATGAAAAAAGCAGACGATCCATCATATCAAATCAATGATGATATTATGAAAAAACCAATTAATGAGGCAGAATAAAGAAGAAAGTAGGATCATGAAATAGATATGAAAAATTGAATATCTATGGAATTGTATCATCTGTACTTTTGGCAGTTTTATTTAGTGTTGCTATATTTGAAGAAGCTGTAGATGGTTCAATGGAGATGCTAAATTAAGTCCTTTTTTATAGGACTTTCTAAAAAGATATTCAGAAATAACAGCGGTTATTGCTCAAAGTAGAATGTTAGATTATATGAATCAGGAACAAGAAAATCTAAAGAATCATTGTACGATTTCTGCTATTATCTCCTATATTTGTAGAATGAAAGATCTGGGAACAATGATGCATGGAAAATATGTTACTATTTCTTGGGAGGAAGAATGCAAAAAGTATATTGTTAAGTTAACACATACAGATTTTATTAATTATTACAACCCGTTAGGTGTTGTAATTGAAAGTAACCAGAATGCTAAAAGAAATCAAAGATTTGAAATACTATCGTGGAGAAATTCTTATTTTATAGAACACAATTTAGGTAAAAAACTATTTTAGAGATAGCTGGAGAAAAGAAAACTGATGCAGAAGTACTACAAGAAAAAGTGGCTTCATCTTTACTACTATCTGGGATTGAGAAGGCAATAAATTCGACTTATGCTACTATAATTAAGGTGATAGCAGATATACAGAATAATCAAGAAAATAATATAAAACTTGACA
>OOCC01000073.1_pt1 | contig 41729 bp, 31 predicted proteins | sample 1670971 | NCBI WGS metagenome assembly OOCC01 (sample SAMN06348109, study PRJEB24527) | human gut metagenome | biome: human gut; feature: ankylosing spondylitis patient; material: feces | host: Homo sapiens | place: China | collected 2015-10
TAATTTTTATATTACAAGGTTTTATGTGCTTATTTTGAAATTATTCTTCTTTTTTGAGAGGATAAACTGTAATTTTTGGAGTTCTTATGCCTGGTTTTATTTCTCCGCATATCATATATAAATAACCTTCACGATGTAGCAGGATGCCTCCTGCACGTGCCATACCTGAAATATTTGTCTTTATGGTCCATGTTTTATGGGTAAAGTCATAAAATAGAATATCATTATTAAATTTGTACCAAGAGGGGGCGTGAGTTAAATAATCTTTTCCTGCTTTTCCATCCAGTGCGTTTTTGAAGATGTGATAATTAACTCCTCCTGTCAGGATAAGATGTGTGTCTGTCTGCACACCGCTACCTCCTGCCATGCAACGTTTTTCTTTGTTTCCCTGATAAGGAATGTGAGAATCGTATTCCCAACGGTCAGTTTTTGGAGTATAACATAATATGTCATGTGAAAGGATACTGGCAGAAGAATCCGATGGGGCTTGAAAACCTCCAATCAAATAAAGCTTCTTTCCATCATTGACCAGAATAGGTTGTACTCGTTGAGGTCCAGGGAAGGAAGATAATTTTTGCCATCTGTCACATGTTTTTAAGTCCAGTTTGTATAATGCGTTTTGTCGCAGTTGTTGATTTCCTCCTGTGATGTAGATACATTCATTCAACATTGTGGCGGAGGCGTTGTCTATTGTTTCAGGAAGAGAAGGTAGCTGGTGGATTCGAAAGCTTTCAGAGGAAGGATCTTTTTGAATCCGAAATACGCTGGTCAGACAAGAATCTGCATTCATTCCCCCAATGCAGACTAGTCCCTGAGGTGTTTCTACACTGCAACCATACGCTACGGAACAGGGAAGATCAGATATTCTTGTCCAACGAGGAGATGCGGCATGAATATCCAGTGCATAGCATTGATTGTAATAGGCTTTTTTTCCTCCTTCGGCTGCAGGAATTGTTGGGAAATTGCAACCTCCCCCCACAATTAGCCAGTTTCTTATAAAGCCGGCGAAAGGTGCAGATACGCCTTTTGTAATAGGGTAATCAGGAAGCAGCGTAGGAACTTGTGCCATATTTATTGTGCATTGGGCAATTAGTATGCCTAAAATCAAAAATAATTTTTTCATAACGATGTTTTTATCAGGTTAAGGTTGTAGAAACTCATGTATGCTAAAATAAGCATAATATTTAAAATAATGGCTATTTAATGAAAGATTTTTTGAGAGCTTCCCGATATAATTAATACTTTGTTTTATTGTATGGTATTATTAATTTTATTATTTTAGCAGTCCTATTATTAGGTAAAAGTTAATAAGGGATTTCTAAATTTAAAAGCCTTAAATATAATAATTTATTAATGAAGTTGTAGGAACTAAAACAGAATATAATATAGATTACTATAGGTTTAACCCTAAATGCTGTGACTATGGTACAAAGATTAATTGAAGGATTAGGAAGTGGAACAAAAAATATGCTTACCCAGAAGCGTATCATTACTTATCTGATGCATAACCATTCATCTACTATTCCCGATCTGGCAAAGGATATAGACTTGAGTATTCCTACTGTGACTAAGTTTATAATGGAGCTGGTAGAAGAAGGGTATATTATGAATTATGGAAAACAAGAGACCAGTGAAGGTAGACCTCCCAATCTCTATGGCTTGAATCCTGATTCTGCCTATATGGTAGGAGTCGATATCAAAGCTTCTTGTTTGAACATCGGTCTGATGAATTTCACGGGCGATATGGTAGATGTTCAGATGGGAGTTGAGTGCCGGCTTTATAATACGCTGGAAAGTTTGGAAGAGTTGACTCTACATATCCGTAATTTTATCGATAAGCATGACACTGTCAAAGAAAGAATCCTTCAGGTTGGGGTAAATATTTCAGGACGGGTAAATCCTGAAGAAGGGTATAGTTTCAGCATGTTCAATTTTGAAGAACGTCCTTTGGCGGAGATTCTGGGTGAAAAGATAGGTATTCCTGTAAGCATTGATAACGATACTCGTGCAATGGCTTACGGAGAATTGTTGAAGGGTGCTGTGAAAGGAGAAAAAGATATTGTTTTTATCAATATTAGCTGGGGATTAGGATCCGCTTTTATTATTGATGGGAAAATCTATACAGGTCGTTCCGGCTTTTCAGGCGAATTTGGCCATTTTAGTGTGTTTGATAATGAGATAATTTGTCGTTGCGGGAAAAAAGGCTGTCTGGAAACAGAAGTTTCAGGTTCAGCTTTGCATCGGATTCTTTGTGAAAAAGTGAAGAGTGGTCAAAGTTCTATTCTTTCAAAACGGATTCTTACAGGAGAAACGTCTGTCACATTAGAAGAAATCGTAGATGCGACCAACAAGGAAGATATTCTGTGTATTGAACTGGTTGAGGAGATAGGCCGTAAGTTAGGCCGCTATCTGGCTGGGTTGATAAATTTGTTTAATCCGGAATTAGTTGTAATCGGAGGAACATTGGCGTTGACAGAGGATTACATTTTGCAACCTATAAAGACTGCTATACGCAAGTATTCTTTAAATTTAGTAAGCAAAGATTCGGCTGTTGTATTGTCTAAGTTACAAGCTAAAGCTGGAGTTGTTGGAGCTTGCCTATTGTCAAGAAGCAAACTATTTGAATGGTAATTTAAATGCAGCTATCTGAGATTTTTCATTCCGGATAGCTGCATTCTTGCTACATATTAAACTCATTCTTCCACTCTGTATTCCAATATATCTCCCGGCTGGCAGTCCAGTTCTTTGCAGATTGCTTCCAGGGTGGAGAAACGTATGGCCTTGGCTTTTCCTGTTTTCAAAATAGAGAGATTTGCCGGCGTTAGGTCAATCCTTTCAGCAAGCTCTCCCAGCGAAATCTTTCGTTTCGCCATCATCACATCTAGATTTACGATAATCGGCATAAATTATTCAGTTTAGTTTTCTTCTTTTTCAGTCAATACCTTCCACCAGCAGGTATAGCGTTTTATCAATACATGGTGCAGGTACATTCCACCATAAATCATTCCCGTCATGACTAACACGCGGTGGGAACGTGTCTCTATCTGTTGCTCGATGAACAGCCAGTAAATGATGGTCAGCAGCATCAAGGTAAGTATCATGGTCAGAATGATACCGGTTGCAGCTTTCCATTTAGTATTAGTAGTTTTCATCTTTGCATTCAAAGTTAAATGGTCAATTCATTCTCTTCTTTCAACCGTAAGCCGATGGCAAACACTTCTGAAGCTAAGAGGGCGACAAAGCCTAAAATCAGCGTGGAATCAGAGAAAGTGATGAGTATATTTAATTCACCTCCTGCCAGTTCAATGGACTGTGCAAGCTGATGGCTTGAAATCCATACACTAATGTAAGAAAGCACACATATTCCCACCATACTCCATCCGATGCAACGCAGGTGTTTTACATTAATCCAGTCGAATACGATATTGCGGTTGATATGTATTATCAGTTTGGCAAAATAGATAGTGGCATAGATAAACCCGACAAGGACTATGAGTCCGATAATTCCCTGCAGGGCTTCAAGCCAAGAATTGGAATGTGTGTAAGGGCATTCAATAAGAGTTGTGAGTGGTTTGATGGCTAATTGCTTGCCATCTTTCAGGTTGGTAACCGTACCAGTCGTTTCCATCATGTCAGTAGGCAGGATGTGAGCCATTTTGTACTCAGGAATATCTATTGTTTCTCCTTGAGCTGCTTTCATGCCAATTTCCACTCCGTTGATAAATACTTTTACAAGCATATATACATTTCCGGAAACGGACAACAGGAAAGCAGCAATCATGCATACACAGAATATATTCAGTCTCTTTTTCATAATGCAGATGAAGATTTTAAATGGTCAAATCATTTTCTTGTTTCAGTTTTACTGCTACTACAAATACTTCCGTGAGAAGTATCAGCAACAATATACCTATCCAACTGAACTCAAAAGGAGATGCGGGCTGGATGGTGTACCCCGGAATTGTAAGTTGTGCCATGGCATCACGGGTTTCACTCCAGTTAAGTAAATATTTAATCAAGTGATAGGCAATAGGAGGATAAACTCCCCACCGTATCCGTCGGATATTGATGGATGTAAATACCTCTTTGCGGATGATAGAGATAAACAGACGGATGAGGTTGTAAAGTCCATAAAAGGATACCAGCCCTGTGATTCCAAGCAGTATATAAGTGAAATTTGTCAGTCCGCTGGGTACGATGTATGAATGGCATTGCATGAATCCGGTGGGAACAGCAGTACCGGTTTGCGAGTTCGTTGCTTGTATGGCGGAATCGGGCAATACATCGAAGGTGGTTGCGGTTACCTTGTCAAAAGCCGGATTGGTGCGCTCCATACTGATGGGAGCCAGTTTATCTACATCGTTCCAGCCGTCATTAAAGCCGCCTATGAACTCAAAAAGTACGATTAATAGGGCTATTAATCCAATGATTTTAAATGTTTTCATCGTGTGAATGTGTTTGTGAAGATAATATGTTGTTTTCTATTTCGATAGTTTCTGCCTGGGCAGGTTGATGCCATACAGCCGGTTGCGGAACTAGTTTCTTTTGAATGAACAGCACACAGATGATGGTAAGAGCCATTCCTCCAGCCGCCATAAGAGCTGCTCCCGTTTGTCCGTAAGTAGAAACCATGGTAGCATTCGGATCGTCTGCTAATAAGAAAGAAGCTACGGCTGCGCTGTTATTGACAAAGTGCATCAGGATGCCGGGCAACAGACTGCCTGTGCGATAATACATCCATCCCAGTGCCAAGCCAGTCACGAAGGCGAACGGCGCCTGTACCCAGTTGCCATGTACTATTCCGAAAATCAATGACGAAACTACGATGGCTCCTGCCGGATGTTTCCATTTGCGGAGTAAGTGTCCTTGAATGGCTCCGCGAAACAGCAGTTCCTCTATGATAGGAGCCATGATAACCACGGAAATGATACCCAGTGGGTTACGCATTATCATTTCGAACGCCTCCTGCATGTTGTTAGGTAAGTCGGCCAGCTCATTAAAGTAGTTGGTCCATAAGCCCATCGCTACAATGAATACCACTGAGGTAGCTAACAATTTGGGTGAGCTGTGATACCCCCAAGTCTTCTGGTCCAGTCCCACATATTTCCCCACCAGCAAATGGATACCTACCGCAGCGGTAGAGAGGATTTGTGCCAGCATGATAAGGTTTGTATAAAGACTGTCGGGCGTCTGTGGAACTTCATAACTGCCTTGATACAACATGTATCCACAGATGGCTACTCCCATGAAAGCTAATTGGTAAGCGAAGAAATACAGTAATAATTTGATAGTGCGTCCCATAATGTGTGCGTTTTAAGTGGTTAGTTTATTTGTTTTTAGAAAGCTTCTGAAGGACTGGTCCCTCAGCTCCCCAGGTCAGCAGATAAGCTGGTGTCCAGGTCATTTGTTCTGCATCCCAGCGGTAAGCTTTTTTTTCGGTCATGGTTCCCAACGTGTCGTACTGGTATTCGTACTTCCATTTGGGAGTAAGTGTTTTGCCGTCTTCATTCAAGGTAGAAACAATCAGGCTTTGCTGGTTCTGTCCGTAAATGAAGGTTTCTTTTGCGTTTACATTTGTGGCTGTCAATGTCATCAATGCAGCAGCGATTCCTGCTACCAGTGTCTTTTTTGTGAATGTCTTTTTCATAATTGTACGTGTTTGTGTGTAAATAATAGTGTTTGTTTGCGCTTATATTCGATAAATATTTATCGTTTTTCGATATGCAAATGTAGATATTATTTTTGAACTGCAAAAGAAAAACAGAAATATTTTATCGAAAAACGATAAATATTTGCCTTTTTGAGGAAAATCTTGTCCGATGAAACTGAATTCAGGTATTGTGAGGTGGTATAGGGATAAACAGGAAAGTCCCATTGTGTAGATTGGAGGATAAATTTATATGTTCTATGTTTTGCGTACGGGAAACGTACGTTTTTCAAGGCGGAACCGTATGTTCTCGGGTAGGGAAACGTAGGGTCTTGGGTTGTGAGATATAGAATATTTCAAGACATTTTCTGTTTATTGATGCACCATTTTCTAAATTAAATAATGAAGGAAAATCATGCAGATAAACAGAAAATCTCTAAATTTGCTGAGTATGAATCGAGTTATGACGGAAAAACAACTGATAGAAGAACTGCGATGTGGAAATGAGTCTGCTTTCAGATACATTTATGAGCGGCATTATGTTCCTCTTTGCCGTTTTGCCGATTTATATCTTCATGATGCATCTTTGTCAGAGGAGGTGGTAGATGATGCCATCTTTTATTTGTGGGAGCATAGATGTGAGGTGGAAATCACTTATTCATTGAGAGCTTACTTGATGAAATCGGTTCGCAACCGTTGTTTGAATGAACTGAATTCGCTTACACACCGTGAAGAATTGCACTTTTCCTCTTTTTCTCTTCCTGAGAATGCGGAATTTCTGGATACCTTATTTATAGAGAAAGACCATCCGTTAGGTTATCTGTTGGAGCAGGAACTTGAGGAAGAACTCGAGCGTTGTATTGAGACCCTACCGGAAGAATGTCGTATGGTTTTCAAGAAAAGTCGCTTTGAGCAGAAAAAATATGAAGAAATAGCCCGCGAGCTGAATATCTCTGTTAACACAGTTAAGTATCACATAAAGAATGCATTAGCATTTCTTCAGAAGCGTATGTCAGGCTATCTGAAACTTCTTGTGTGGTATATTTTCTTGGAAAATTGAAAAAAATCTTCTTTTTTGACTACCCTCTTTTTTCTCTTTTTTGTCTTACTTATAAACACAGCAAATTATGCAGCACGAAGAAATGAAAAATGAACGGATTGATCAGTTGATTGCGGAATATCTTTCCGGTAGCCTGACGGCAGATGCTTTTCAGGAATTGAAAAGCTGGAGTCAGCAGTCGGACGAGAACCGTATGTATGTCCGCAATCAGATAGAGGTCTGGTTTTCATCGGGAGTAGCTGCAAAAGATAAGGTGTTTGATAAAGAAGAAGCTTTTGCCCGTTTCCAGAAACGAATCGGAAATAAAGAGCCGAAAGTGTACCGTTTCCCATGGAAGACCTTCTACCGGGTGGCAGCTGTGATACTGATTGTGCTACTTCCGCTGGTTGGTTACTGGAAAGGACAGGAAACACTTCGTCAGACGTTCTCGGATATGGTGGTGGAAGCTCCGTTGGGAGCACGTACTAAACTGTATTTGCCCGATGGTACGTTGGTGTGGTTGAATGCCGGTTCCAAAATCACCTATTCACAGGGTTTTGGCATGGATAACCGTCAGCTCAGTTTGGAAGGAGAAGGCTATTTTGAGGTAGTTCACAACCAAGACCTTCCTTTTGAGATCCATACGCATGAAGTAGACTTACGTGTATTGGGTACCAAGTTCAATTTCAAGAACTACTCGGATGATGAAGAAGTGACGGTAAGTCTATTGGAGGGAAAGGTTGCCTTGCATAATAGTTTGAAATCCATGTCAGACTTATATCTCTCTCCTAATGAGAAGATGGTGCTGAACAAGCGTACGGGCGAAATGGTGAAATCGAGAACCCGTGTAGAGAATTCCATGTTATGGACAAACGATGAGCTATTTTTTGACGAGGAGTTATTGGAAGACATAGCCAAGAAACTGATGCGTAGCTACGATGTACGAATTGAGATAGCCGACAGCCTGAAGAACCGTCGTTTCTACGGTAGTTTCAAGGTGATGGGTAACACTATAGAAGAAGTACTGGAAACTATTGCCTCAACCAATCGTATGAAGTATCGATACGAAAATGAAAAATACATCCTTTATTAACTAATTTGTCAAACCTTAAAAAGAGAAACACCATGAACATAGAATCTTCCGGCTGACAGGGTCCATAAGGCGAAGACATAAAAACAAGGAAGATGCGGGCACATCCTCCTTGCAGGTTTGCAAGTCTTCTGCATAGGGCAAAAACTTGAATCAAAGATGCCGCAAAGATAGGTATTCTTCGATTCTTACAATTCTTACTTTTAGTTATTTAATTAAAAATCAACAGAATTATGAGATATTTCAATAAGGCTATGCTAGTAGCCTCGGCAGCGCTTTGCCTGAACTTATCGGTATTTTCTCAGAATATTACACTAAAAACCGGTAATGTGACGGTGAAAGAGGCGATGGAACAGTTGAAGAAATCGTCCGGGTATTCGTTTGTGTTTTCATCTGTCGATGTGAATACACAGAAACGTGTGTCTGTTTCATTGCAGGATGCAAGTATTGAGGAAGCTGTGGAGCAGATTTTAAAAGGACAAGACGGATTGAATTATGAAGTCAAAGGAAAGAAAATTATTATTCAAAAAGTTGTGAATCGTGCTTCAGATACAAAAGTTGAAGTTAAGGGAAAAATAGTAGATATTAATGGAGAACCTATTATTGGAGCAACTGTAAAGGAAAAAGGAACTTCTAATGGTACGATTACAGATTTTGATGGTAATTTTATTTTAGAAACAAATTCGGGTAGTATTTTAGATGTTTCTTATATTGGTTATCGTCCGGTAGAAGTTAAAACAGTGCCTGGGAAATTACTTTCTGTAGTATTAAAAGAAGATACTCAAGCCTTGGAAGAGGTTGTGGTTGTCGGATATGGAGTACAGAAAAAAGTAAATTTAACAGGTTCTGTAGGTAATGTTTCACTGAAAGACTTAGGAGATCGTCCGATAACAAATGCTAGTAATGCTTTGCAAGGTACTGTATCAGGCGTATATGCTTTACAAAAGTCTGGACAGCCGGGAGCTGATGGTGCTGTAATTAATATCCGTGGTGTGGGAACATTGAATAATAGCGATCCATTGGTTTTAATTGATGGTTTTCCTGGTAGTATGTCGGATGTAGATGCGGCAGATATAAGTTCTATATCAGTTTTGAAAGATGCTGCGTCAGCTGCTATATATGGTAACCGTGCAGCGAATGGAGTTGTGCTTATTACTACAAAGAAAGGAAAGGCAGGAAAAGTAAGTTTGTCTTATAATGGATATTTTGGTGTTCAGGAAGCTACGGCATTGCCTAAAACGTTGAATTCGTATGAGTATACCACTTTGTATAATGAAGCATGCCGAAATTCAGGACAGCAGGAGAAATACCTTCCAGAACAAATTCAAAAATATAAAGACGGTACGGATCCTATGTATCCTAGCATTGATTATTTCGATGTATATTATGATAAAGCAAGTATGCAGAATCATCGTTTGAATGTTACTGGTGGTTCTGAAACTTTCCAATATGCTATTATGTTGGGCTATTTAGATCAAGATGGTATTTTGGTCGGTACTAACTACAGAAAGACAGATTTCCGAACTAATATTGATTCTTACCTGTTGAATAAGAGATTGCGTGTTACTACTCGTTTGTCTGGTAATTATGGTGTAAAAAATGAACCAACAGAGTTATGGAATGCTAAGTGGTATGCAACGAATGCACCAATATTCCCACTGAAAAATGAAGATGGGTTGTGGATGAGTGTAAATGGAGAGCGTAACTACTATGGAGAAATCATGGAAGGAAGTACTTCTAAAGCAGAAAGATATGTATTCAATGGGCAGCTTGAAGCTGAATTAGATATTTGGAATGGGTTGAGTGCACAGTTTACTTATGGATATAATGTAGAAAGCTCTAATACAAATTCTTTTCATGCGAATGTAACTTTAGCCAATGCAGATGGGTCGACAAAATCGGTTATGTCTGATTTGACAAGTAGGAATGACCTGAATTATCAGACCATGCTTACTACTTTATTAAAGTATAATAAGACGTTTGGAAAGCATGATGTTTCTGTGATGGCCGGCTATTCGGAAGAATACTTTAAATGGAAGTGGAATAGTGGTTTCCGATCAGGGTTTGTTAATAATGATCAACCTATTTTGAACCTGGGAAATGCTTCTACAATGAGTAACAATGCGGATGCTTATGATTTAGGATTACGTTCTTATTTTGGTCGTATCAATTATAGTTTTAACAATCGTTATTTGTTGGAAGCTAATATTCGTCGTGATGGTTCTTCTCGTTTTGCAAAAGGAAATCAATGGGGTACTTTCCCCTCATTTTCTGTAGGTTGGATTATTTCGGAAGAAAACTTTATGAAGAAATTTGATTGGTTGGGTATGTTGAAGTTGAGAGCTTCATGGGGTAGACTGGGAAATCAAAATATTAATTCTTATTATGTCGGAAGTGATATCTTGTCGATGGGGCAGAATTACTCTTTGGGCGGAGTGCTTCAGTCTGGTGTAGCTGTAAATAGTATGATAAATAAAAATACCACTTGGGAAACTACCACTCAGACTGACTTTGGTTTTGACTTGTCTTTAAATAATGGTTTGTCATTTACCTTCGATTATTTTAATAAGAATACAGATGATATCTTAATGCAGACTCCTATTCCTATTACAATGGGTGCCCTAAGTGCTCCTTACGTAAATGCAGGAAAAGTAAATAATAAAGGAATTGAAGCAATGATTGCTTATCGGAAAAATTTTGAAAATGGATTAGCAATTCGTACCAGTGTGAACCTTTCTCATATTGTGAATAAGATTACAGATTTGAAGGGAGCCAGTCCTATAATTAATGGAGCAAAGGCACAAGTTGAAGGATATGCTATTAATGCTTTTTATGGTTATAAGATGGATGGGCTTTATCAAATTTCTGATTTTACCTGGCAGAATAACAGCGATCCAAGTATTCCGCATGATCAAAGAACGTATACTCTGAAAGAAGGTGTAGTGTCTGTATCTAATTATACAGCTCAACCTGGTGATATCAAATATGCAGATTTGGATGGAGATGGAGTTGTGACAATGGAAAACGACCGTACAGTGATTGGCAAGCAGTTCCCTGATCTGTCTTATGCATGGCAGTTTAATGCAGAATGGAAGAATTTTGATTTTGGCATGTTCTGGCAAGGTGTTCAGGGGATTAACGGATATACATATTTTGAAATTGCTTGTCCGTTTAGTGGTTTTGCAAACTGTGGTGATTGGTGGTTAGGCCGATGGACTCCTGAAAATCAAGGTGCTCAGTATCCTCGTCTGACATTGGATACAGGTCGAAATAATATATATTCTACTTTCTATATGGAGGATGCTTCTTATCTTCGTTTGAAGAATATTGAATTGGGATATACATTTGACAGAAAACTTATTCCTTTCTTGAAAGATTGTAAGGTACGTTTGTATGGTAATATTCAGAACGTATTTACGATTACAAACTTTAAAGGTTTTGATCCAGAACAAGAAGTGGGGGAAGCAAGAGCTCAGGCATTCCCACAAGTACGTATTTATACAGTTGGTTTAAATGTAAACTTTTAATGATATAACTATGAAAAAAGTATATAGAAATATTACATTAATTCTAAGTACCCTATTTCTGAGTGGTTGCGTAGATAATTTGTTGGATCGGGATCCAGTGGCTTCTTTGTCTCCTGCTACTTTTTATCAGGATGAAAATCAATGCAAGATGGCATTAATGGGAGTGTATTCAGCCTTACAGCCTGTTACATCGACCTATTGGTTTCAGTTGGATTTTATGTCCGATGATGCTTATTGCCAAGATGCCTGGCAAGGTTCAAAAGAATTTGGAGAGTGGGCACAAAACTCTTCGAGTGGGGCAGCTTACGATAGATGGACGCAGAACTATAGAATGATAGTTCGTGCAAATACATTTATGCTAAATTTAAAAGATGCACCTATAAATGATGATGCGAAAGCAAAGATGATGGCAGAAGCTAAATTCTTGAGAGCTTATGCATATGCTGATTTAATCACGTTCTTTGGGGATGTACCTGTTGTAGAAGAGTCGCAGACCCTGGAAAATGCTTATGTATCTAGAACCCCAAAGGCTGATGTGCTGAAATATGTGCTAGATGACTTGAATGCAGCTAAGGATGTGCTGCCTGTGCAATACACCGGAACGGAGGTTGGCCGAGCTACTCAAGGAGCTGCATTAGCTTTAAAGTGCCGTATCCTATTGTATAATGAGCAATGGGCTGATGCGGCAAGTGCAGCGCAAGATGTAATTGATTTGGATGTATATGATTTGTATAATGATTATGCCGGATTGTTTGAAGAGGCCAATGAAAATAATATAGAGGTTATTTTTGATGTACAATATATTAAAACGTTGCAACCTCAGCCATGGCCATCTTCTTGTCTTTCCTTTACAAACTGGCCCACACCGAACGTTACAGTGGATTTAATCAATTCTTATTACACAATTAATGGAAAACCTATCACGGAAGATAGTTCTTATGATCCTCAAGATCCTTATAAAGATCGTGATCCACGTTTGGCTGCTTCTGTGGTACTTCCGGGTTCACAATATGGTTCTGTAACCTTTATTCCTGCAAACGATCAGGTCCCTTGTGGAGCACGTCCTCGTAAATATGCGGATATAGGTAATGCTGACCCATACAATTGTGCTATTAACCAAATTGTATTACGTTATGCGGATGTGTTGCTGATGCGTGCAGAGGCTTTAATAGAGTCAAATAATATTGATAGTGAGGTTTATGATTTAATTAATCAGGTTCGTCAAAGGCCTTCAGTTAGAATGCCTAAAATAGAAGATGTAGAAGGTTCTAATCTTTCTCAGGATGAATTGCGAAAGATTTTGAGACACGAACGTAGAGTAGAGTTCTTTATGGAAGGTACAAGATATGTAGATATGTTAAGATGGAAAGACCAATCTTTGGTACATGATGTATATGGATATAACAAGACTACACTATCTGATCCTTCTAGTCCTGCTACTTGGAAATTTGAGGAAGTGAAAGTTGCTACTAGAACATTTGACTCATCTAAAGGATGGTTATGGCCGATTCCTTTAACTGAGAGACAGAATAATAGTAATCTAACTCAAAATCCAGGTTATTAATATAAAAAATAGCCCAGGAGAACTACTCTTGGGCTATTTTTATGTCGATACTAATAAAAAGAATACACATGAAAATAATAAATATTCTACTGCTTTTCCATTTACTTGTTTGGCTTCCGTCATTTTCAAACTCTTATCGAATAGAAATTGGAGAAGATTTCTCCCCTTATTTGATGGTTAACGGAGAGAAGATGGTCTGTGCTCCTAGTGAAGGATTATGGTCGATTGCTACAGGGTGGGCTGATGGGTGGCCGTGTGCATGGAAGCATGTAAATCCTCGAACAAAATCGGAAGAGAATGATTGGATTTGTTTATCAGGTGAGCTTTCTCTTCCTGAAGGGAAATTATTATTGAAGGATTGTTATAGGATGCTAGATAATGGACTAATTCAATGTAAAAGAAGGTATGAATGGAAGGGAGAAACTTCACTACCTTATGTAACTTTAGCTATACGTTGGCAGGTATTAGGTCGTAAGCTATTCCCGTTCTTACCTGGAATTTTATATTATGGCAATAACATGGGGGCCAAGGTTAATCCAAATGCAGTTCCTGTATATGACATCGAGAAAGAAAATGAGTTTGCTATTTTTGAAGAACATCGTTATCCTATGCCATTTGCTATGTTGGAAAATGCTGAAAGTCTGCAGGGGGTAGCTATACATGTAACTCCTAGTCCGGTAAGGGGTAGTATACTGCAAGATCAATGGTGGTCATTAGGAGTAGAAAAAAAGGAAGCAGACAGAACGGAAATAGTCATGTATTCTGGTCCAATTGGCTATAATGAAAAATATAGTGTGGCCAAAGCACGTCAATTGCAGTCTATGAAATATACAGATACTTATTTGACTTTATTTCCGGGACAGATTATAGAGAAAGAATTTTTCATTGATCCATTTAAAATAAAGAAACGGGGAACAGGTTTTCAACATCCTGTGTATACTTCTTTAGACTTACATCGTCCTTATGTAGCTGATTTGTTTCCGAGTCTTTCAACTATAGTGAAAAGTAAATATGGATATGCGAAAAGGAGATGGTTGAGAGATGGAACTATTGCTGGCTTTAATATGTATGATAGTTCTTACTCAAAAGATATTGTGATGGGTTGGTGTGGTCAGGCAGAAGCTCCAGGATATGCTCTTCAAGTATTGGAGCCTTTGTTGAAAGACACAATGATACATTCTATGGTGCAACAATCTTTGGATTTTTTGTCTGAAACAAAGGTTGACTCTGTTACAGGATTATTTCCAGTAGGATATAACTTAAAAGAGAATAGATATCATGGAGGAGATCATGTATCTTGTGGACAAGCAATGTTTTGCTTTGCTAAAGCAATAAATCAAGCAAGGAAAAATAAACTTTATCGGACAAAAAAATGGAGTACTTTTTTAAAAAAAGTGTGTGATGCTCAGGCAAAGCGTATATCGAGTGATCAATGGAATTCTAAATCAACAGCAGAATGTTTTTATATTGCGCCTCTAGTACTAGCATCAAAATTATTGAAGAACAAAGACTATGTAAAAGCTGCTATAAAAATAGCAGATGATTGCTACAATAAATATCATGACTTAACTCAAGGATGTTATTGGGGGGGGACTTTAGATGCTTCATGTGAAGATAAGGAAGGAGCTATTGCTGCTTTTCAAGGGTATTTGGCATTGTATGAGCTATTGGGAGAGGAAGAATACTTATTGAAAGCAAAGCATGCGATGGACGTTTGTTTGTCATATGTAGCGGTTTGGCGCATTCCTTTGCCTGCAGGAAGACTGGCTGATTATAACTTTAAAACGGAAGGATGGTCCGTTGTTTCACCTCAGAACCAACATCTGGATGTGTATGCCGTTGCGTATGCTCCTGAAATATATAAAATGGGTATATACTTAAAGGATAATCGTTTGAAAAAACTTTCGGAGTTAATGTATCGATCTTGTTTTCAGTTAATTGATGAATATGGTAGTCAAGGAGAGCAGGTGAATCATACGAATTTTGCTCAATATGGTGACATGAGTAATGTGTATAGATTGCGTGGAGGTTATTCTGATAAGTGGACAGTTTTTTGGATTACCGCACATTTTCTGACAGGGGCAGCTAAATTTGTAGAAATGGGAATTGACTTTAAGTAGTTAATTTTAAATCAAAATGAAGATGAAAAACAGAAAGTTATTTATAAATATTGTGATGGGATTGTTTATTTCTGGAGTTTTGTACGCTCAAAACAATCCATTTGGGAATCCATTGATTCCAGATATGATTGCGGATGCTAGTATTCAGGAAATTGATGGTACATTTTATTGTTATGCTACGACCGATGGATATGGAAGAGGGCTAGAAACATCAGGACCTCCTGTAGTATGGAAGTCCAAGGATTTCGTACACTGGAGTTTTGAAGGAACGTATTTTCCTTCGGCAGCAACAGAAAAATTCTGGGCTCCAAGTAAGTTGGTTCAGGCAAATGGAAAATATTATATATATCCTACGATTAATGGATATATGTATCCAGCAGTGGCAGAACATCCGGAGGGACCTTTTAAATTGGCACGTGGAAAGGATGAGTTTTATTTACCGTATACCTCTTCTACGCTGCTGCGAGGAAAGAATCCGGAAGGTATTGATGCGGAGATATTTATAGATGATGACGGACAGGCTTATGTGTTTTGGAATAAAAAACATGTAGCAAAACTGGCTGATGATATGTTGACGGTAGATTCTGTTGTACAGGTTATTGAAACTCCTCAGAAAGTATATTCCGAGGGGCCGATATTCTTTAAGCGGAAAGGTGTTTATTATTATTTGTATACCATAGGGGGAGATGAGAAATATCAATATGCTTATGGAATGAGTAGAGTATCTCCTATGGGACCATTTGAATTTCCGGAACAGAATATTATTTCAACGACAAATTATGAAAAAGGTATTTTTGGTCCGGGTCATGGATGTGTGTTTAATCTAGAAGGCACAGAGGATTATTATTTTGCTTATTTGGAGTTTGGACGTAGGAGTACTAATCGGCAGACCTATGTAAATAAGTTGGAATTTAATAAGGATGGAACAATTCGCCCGGTGGAGCTCAGTATGGATGGGGTTGGTGCGCTACGTAAGATAAAGCAGGAAAAGAAACTATCCATAGATACAGTGTATACTTCCAGTGTTGCATCTCCTTTAAAGATTGAACCAATGAAAGATAAGTTGTGTCAACGAACAGAATATTTTATTCCCTCTTTTATCTCAGATGGAGCGAACGGTTCCAGATGGCTGGCCAATCCACAGGATAAGGAAAAATGGGTAGTTGCCGATCTTGGAAAGGTATGCAGAATACGTAAAAGTGAGGTTTATTTTGTTAGGCCTACAGCTGGGCATAGCTATATTTTGGAGGGTTCTGTAGATGGAAATACATGGGAAAAGTGTGGAGGAAATGTAGATTTAAAACCACGTTCTCCACAGACTGATTTTGTGAACAACAAATATCGTTATTTGAGAATAAAGATTCAGAAGGGAGTTGCCGGAATTTGGGAGTGGAATATTTATTAAAAAAAGGCTTATGAGATTTTTATTGTTCTTATTTTGCTGTACGTTTTTTCGTACGTTAACTTTTGGACAAACTCCAGAGTGGGGAAAATGGGAAAAGTGGGGAGAGCAAAAGGATGGTACTTATAGTAACCCTGTGATTCCTGCCGATTATAGTGACATAGACTGTATCCAGGTGGATGATGATTACTATGCTATCTCCTCTACCTTTCAGTTCTCACCGGGTATGACTCTGCTGCATTCGAAGGATCTCGTGAACTGGGAATTCTGCGGAAACATTATCAGTGACTTGACACAGATTAGCGACAAACTGAATTGGGACCAGATGAATCGTTATGCACGCGGTGTATGGGCCGGCACATTGCGGTATCATAACGGCCGTTTCTATCTGTTCTTCGGTACTCCGGACGAAGGGTATTTCATGACTTCATCTGTACGTCCCGAGGGGCCATGGGATCCTCTGACACCACTTTTGCAGGAGGCCGGATGGGATGACTGTACCGCTATGTGGGATGAAGACGGAAAGGCTTGTTTTGTCGGTACGCATTTTGCTGATGGATATAAGACATATATTTTCTCCATGTCGGAAGATGGGAAAAGTATTGACCGGAAATCGGCCAAGCTTATCAATTCTGGAAACGGAAGAGAAGCCAACAAGTTGATTAAGGTGGGCGACTGGTATTATCTTATTTTTAGTGAACACAAGTCGGATATCGGGCGCTATGTCATGGCTCGACGTTCCAAAAAGATGTTTGGCCCCTACAAAGAGGAACGACAGCTTGCACTGGCCAGTAGAGAGGCAATGGAGCCGAACCAGGGAGGTATCGTGCAGGGAAAAGATGGGAACTGGTATTTTCTTACACATCATGGTACGGGAGATTGGAGTGGCCGGATTGTCAGTCTGTTGCCTGTCACATGGAAAGATGGATGGCCACTCATCGGGAAAGTCCTGTCGGAGCAGATAGGTACTATGCTATGGGAAGGTAAGATGCCGGCCGTGGTATCTCCCAAGTTGACGCTTCTTCGTAGTGATGATTTTGATAGTGAGGTACTTGGACCACAATGGCAGTGGAACTATCAGCCCAGAAAGGATTTTTTCTCGCTGTCTGAACGTCCCGGATGGATGCGTTTGAAGGCTTTTCGCCCTTTGAAGGAAAATGAATTGTTAAAAGCTGGAAATACGCTTACGCAGCGTACGTTCAGAAAACAAGACAACGAGGTAACCGTGAAAATGGACATTGCACACATGGAAGACGGACAAAGAAGCGGAATCTGCCATTTCTCGGCTTCACATTCAGCCCTGGGTATTGTTAAGGAAGGAAATAGCTATTATATTGAATATCGGCAGAATGGCCAACTGACAAAGGGCAGACAGATTGATCGACCGTTTGTCTGGTTTAGGACTTGTTGGGGAATGGATGGCAAGTCACAATATTATTACAGTTTAGACGGTGACAACTTTACTCCATTTGGAGAACCTTATCAGATGCTATGGGGAAATTATCGTGGAGACCGTGTAGGAATATACTGTTTCAACGATAAAGGAGAAAACGGATACGTAGACATCGATTATTTGCATTACCGGTAACCTCAAAGTCTGTGTTTATGAATAAATTTATTGCTTTATGTGGTTACGTTAATTTATTTCTCTAATTTTGGTTGTTCTAAATTAATATATAGGAGGATAATAATCAGAAGTAAATATGGTGGGGAAAAGACTATTAATTGTAATCTTATTAGGAATAATTTTATCGAGCAGCACTTATAAGAGTGAATGTTTACAAATAACAGGAATGACGGCGGAGTTGGTGGAGAATTCTTTGGGGCTGGATACGACAGCCCCAAAGTTCGGTTGGCAACTTGTAAGTAACCCACACGAAAGAGGCATATATCAGACAGCTTATCAATTAGAGGTAAAGGATGAAGCTGGAAAGGTAGTTTGGAATTCCGGGAAAGTGCTAACAGATGTGTCCCAGCATGTGACTTATCAGGGAGAGGCGTTGAAGCCGGCTACCCGTTATACCTGGAAAGTAAAAATCTGGAACAATAAGGGAGAAATTGCGGAAAAAGATTCTTGGTTTGAGACAAGCCTGATGACGTCTGATGATAAAGAGGGCTGGAACGGAGCACGTTGGATTGGAGGAAGTGACGAGGATATGGTGCTTTATTCACATTATTTGCCAGTATTCAGACTGGATTGTTCATTTCAGATGAAAAAACAGGCTACGTCGCGCAAGATAGCATTTGTGTATGGTGCCAACGATGAACGTCTGATGAATGCGAATAAGAACATCTATCACATTGCCAGCGGGAAGGATGAATCATACATAAAAGTGGAGTTTGATTTGTCTCCTTTGAAAGACGGACGAAATGCCTGGATACATATTTATCGTGCCGGTTATCAGCCGGATGATAAACCTTCTGTTCCTTTGAAATCTTTTATGTTGCCCGCTGATGTGCTGAATGCGAAGAATCAATATCAGCCGCATACGTTCTCTTTGTATTCCAATTTGGGCTTCACCACACTGAAAAAAGGAGAGGTGCAGATTGGAGAAGTGAATCTGAACCCGTTGGGGCAGGGAGGTGATTTCGTGGCGTTTCCGGTAGTCGGTGATGTGGGGTATGCGTTGGAGCATGCAACTGATTTCTCAGGAGTCAGAACGGATATTCGTAATTTTCGGAGTCCGGAGAACAAGTTAGCTTCTGTAACCTTGGATGCTACACAGTTGAATGGCGTAAAGAAGTGCTATGTACAGAATCTCAGTCGTAACGCTATGCCGATGTTGCGTACGGAGTTTGAGACTTCCTCCCATAAGGTTCGGAAGGCCCGTTTGTATGTTACCTCCCGGGGTATTTATGAAATGTATCTCAACGGACAGCGCGTAGGAGAGGATTATTTTAACCCGGGCGTGACACAGTATAATAAAACGCATCTGTATCAGGTGTACGATGTGACGACGTTGATTGCGAAAGGTAAGAATGCCGTTGGAGCAGTTTTGGCCGAAGGATGGTGGAGCGGAGGAGCAACTTATGCCGGAGAAAACTGGAATTTCTTTGGCGACCGTCAGTCATTGCTGGCGCAGTTGGTTGTGACTTATGAGGATGGTCAGGTACAGACGATTGTAACTTCTCCGGATACGTGGAAATATTTTAATCAGGGACCAGTGGTATATGGCAGTTTCTTTCAGGGAGAGGTATATGATGCCTTGAGAGAAAAAGCGATTGCGGGATGGACGAAAGCAGGATATGATGATTCGGCCTGGAAGAAAGCGGTAGAAGTTTCGCTTGGAAGTCATGTCAGTCGGTTAGGTGGAGGAACAATGCCTAAAGTCGATGATTATTCCAATTTCCACCTGGTGGCTCAATACGGTCAGACGGTAAAGGCCATTCAGAAGCTGACGGCACAATCGGTAGAAGAGGTTCGTCCGGGTATTTTTGTGTACGATATGGGACAGAATATGGTGGGAGTGCCAGAAATCACGCTCAAGGGAATGAAGGCAGGACAGGAAATCAATCTGCGTTATGCCGAGGTGAAATATCCCGACCTGCCGCGTTATGCTGGAAACGAGGGGATGGTTATGCTGGAAAATATCCGCGCAGCCATGGCCCAGGATAAATACATTACGAAAGGAGGAAATGAAACGATTGCTCCGAGATTTACCTATCATGGCTACCGCTTCATTGAGATTACGGGCATAGACAAGGCTTTGCCGCTGGAGGATGTGAAAGGAGTGGTGTTAAGTTCGATTGACGGACTGGCATCCAAGTATGAAACATCTAATGAGAAGGTTAATCAGTTGTGGCACAATATTGTGTGGTCTACTTATGCCAATTTCTTCTCCATTCCGACCGACTGTCCGCAGCGTAACGAGCGTTTGGGATGGGCGGGTGATATATCGGTCTTCTCCCGTACGGCTACTTACCTGGCAGATGTGCCGCAGTTCTTGCGTCGTTATTTGTGTGCCATGAGGGACGTACAGCGTGAGGATGGCCGTTTCCCGGATGTGGCTCCTCTAGGTGGGGGATTTGGTGGTCTGCTATGGGGAAGTGCAGGTATTACAGTGCCGTGGGAAGTGTATCAGCAATATGGTGATAAGAGCTTGCTGGCAGAGCACTATGAGGCGATGTGCCGTTATGTGGATTATGTACGGACCAGGAATATCAATCCGGAGACGGGCATATTGGAACAGGAAAAGGTCTGGGGAAACTTGGGCGACTGGCTGGGACCGGAGGATAACAAGAATGACAAAACACTGATGTGGGAAGCATATTTCCTCTACGATTTGGACATCATGAAAAAGGTAGCTCAGATTTTAGGTAAAAAGGAGGATGCGGAAAAGTTTGGGAAGTTGTATGACGAACGTAAGGCGTTCTTCAACTGTACATATATCGACCCGCAGACCGCGAAAACGATTTCTTCCGGGGCGAACGGTCCGGAAAAGGGAAAACTGGTGGATATACAAACCTCGTACGTGCTTCCATTGTCTTTCGGCATTGTGAATCCGGAATGGAAAGAGCGGTTTGCAGCTAATCTGGCGCATACGGTGCAGAGGGAGAATGTGGCAGACGATGGAAAGACTTATCCGGCTTATTCGCTGATGACGGGATTTATCGGTACGGCATGGATTAGCAAGGCACTTTCGGACAATGGATATGATGAGGTGGCGTACAATTTGCTGCAACAGACTACTTATCCTTCGTGGCTGTATTCTGTGGAGCAGGGAGCTACGACCATTTGGGAACGCCTGAACTCGTATACGCATGTCGACGGATTTGGCGAGAACAACCGGATGAACTCGTTTAACCATTATTCCTTTGGAGCCGTCGGGGCATGGATGTATGCCTATTCACTGGGTATTATGCGGGATGAGAACCATCCGGGATTCAAGCATTTTGTGCTTTGTCCGAAGGTAGACCCTACAGGAAAGATGACTTTTGCCAGAGGATATTATGATTCGCTGTACGGACGTATAGAAAGTGCATGGGAAGTAAAAGACGGAGAGGTGAGGTATTCATTCACAGTTCCGGCGAATACCAGTGCGATACTTTATTTGCCTGCTGCTTCTATGGATAGCGTGACTGAAAACGGCCGTACACTTCAAACTGGAAAAGAGGGTATAAAAGAAGTGACATATCAGGATGGAATGTGCAAGGCGGAATTGTTGTCGGGAACTTATCACTTTGTGGTGAAATAATTTTAGGCTATAAAACAAAGCAACCTCCTTCTGCTTGCGGTGAGCAATTCTTCAGTGCAGAAGGAGGTTGTATTTTTATTCTCTTCCGAATTTTTTTCGGTAGGATTGCGGAGTGTATCCTGTATATTTCTTGAAAACCTTGGTAAAGTAAGGTATATCGTCAAAGGTCAGGTAATAGGCTATTTCTTTGGTGCTTCGCTGAGTGGTGGCCAGCAAATCTTTGGCCTGCTGGATTTTCAGTTCCTGAATGTAGTGTGCCGGAGAAAGGCCGGTATACTCTTTGAATAGTTTCCGGAACCAGGAATAACTCATGTGCAGGGAGTCGGCAACTTCTTCCGGTCCGATGCCTTTTAACAGGTTCTCGCGAATGAACACCTTGGCTTTGCTAATCTGTTCGGTGGCTTTGTTGTCGAACTCGTAGTTCTGTGAGTAGTACATGGTCATGCCTAAGATAAGATTGGCAATACCGGCCAGATATTGCTGGCAGGCTGCCTTTTCTTCCATGGCCACTTGAATGGCTTGTTCGTAAAGTTTGACGATGCTGTCCTGCACACCGATGTGATATACAATCTGGTCTTTCGCAAAAAAGTTGTTTTGAAAACGGCTGTCCATGTTGATTCCCTGAAATCCGATCCAGTATTCCTGCCAGCCGGTTTTTTTATCGGGGAAATAGCTGTGCCATACGTGAGGCTGGAGAATCAAGATGTCTCCTTCCTTGATTTCGATGAAAGTATCGGGAGAGGTATAGAAATAGCCTTTTCCGTGCGTGATGTATAATAGCTGGTAGCTGTCCAGCACACGGCCGCGTGAGGGAGTGAAATAAAAGGCATCCGGATGTCCGGTACGAGGTGGGTACACCGGGTAATTGGGTGGTATGGGTTCCGAGCCTACGGTGTCCACGGTAATTCCCCAGTCTATATCGCGCGGACTCCGTACCAGATATTTATAGTTTACGCTGTTCTTTTCCATTTTTTGTCCCTTTCTTCGCAAAGATAAAAAATCCCTGATAAACTCCTGAATTTTCGTCGGCAGGAAAAATCAAAAACTTATATTTTAAAGTCATTTCTTCCGCAAGAAGGGAATTTTTTCTTTCTACTTTTGTCACAGTAGTTAACCAAATAAACTTTTAGCATGGATTCCAAATATTTTATTGCATTTGATTTAGGAGCAACTAGCGGAAGAACCATATTGGGGACGCTGACCGGTGATAAATTGACACTGGAAGAAGTTACCCGCTTCCCGAACCAGATGCTGCAACTCAACGGACATTTTTACTGGAATATTTTTTCCTTGTATGAGAATTTGAAGAAAGGTCTGGCTGCCGTGGCACAGAAAAAAGTACCTGTCACTTCTATCGGTATCGATACATGGGGAGTAGATTTTGCTTTTGTGAACGAGGAAGGGGCACTGATAGGCCTTCCGTATGCGTATCGTGACCCGCAGACTATCGGTAAGAAGGAAGAGTTCTTTGAAAAGGTGATGTCGGCAGATGAGTTGTATGGAAAGACGGGAATCCAGCACATGGATTTCAACAGTATTTTCCAGTTGTACACTTTGAAACAACGGAAGGACTTCGGGTTGGCACACGCTAGTCGTCTGCTCTTCATGCCGGATGCACTTTCTTACTTGCTGACTGGAAAGATGGTGACAGAATATACCATTGCATCGACTTCTCAGTTGTTGAATCCGGAAACACGCAAATTAGATGAAAAATTGTTGGAAGTCCTGGGTGTCAGCAAATCCTTGTTTGCGGATATGGTAGAACCGGGAGCTAAGATCGGTATGCTGACCGAGGATTTGTGTGAAGAACTTCAGATAGAATCTGTTCCGGTAATTGCCGTAGCCGGACACGATACAGCTTCTGCCGTAGCGGCTGTACCGGCTGCCAACAAGAACTTTGCTTACCTGAGTTCAGGTACATGGTCGTTGATGGGAATTGAAACAGATGGTCCGGTTGTGAATGAAAAGACAACTCACTATAATATTACTAACGAAGGAGGAGTAGACGGTACCATTCGCTTGCTGAAGAATATCACAGGTATGTGGATTGTAGAACAATGTCTGAAGAAATGGCATAAGGAAGGAACGGATTATACGTATCCGCAGATGGTGGAACTGGCTCAGAATGCTCGTCCGTTTGCCTGCTTCATCAATCCGGATGATCCGGGATTCACCAATCCACAGGATATGCCTAAAGCCATTTGTGAATATTGTGCACGTACCGGACAGAACGCACCGCAGACACATGGTGAGTTTATCCGTGTCATCTTTGAGAGTCTGGCATTGAAATACCGTGAGGTACTCGATGTATTCCGTGAACTTTCCGTAAATCCGATTGAAAAGTTGCATATCATTGGAGGAGGTTCACGCAACAAGCTGCTGAATCAGTTTACTTCAAATGCTATCGGCTTGCCGGTTGTGGCCGGACCGAGCGAGGCATCTTCAATTGGAAATATCATGCTTCAGGCTAAAGCTGCCGGAGTAGTAAGTACGTTGCAGGAAATGCGTAACGTGATTTCCGTCAATGTGGAACCGGATTATTTCTCACCGGCAGATGCGGAAGTGTGGAATGAAGCTTATCAGAAATATATATCAATCATTAAAAAATAATTTGCCATGAAAGAACAACAGATTATCAATGCGTATGAAATAGCTAAAGAACGCTATGCCAAATTGGGCATCGATACGGATGCCGTAATGGAAACTTTACAGTCTGTACCTATGTCTATGCACTGCTGGCAGGCAGACGATGTGACCGGATTCGAATCACAGGGTTCACTGACCGGAGGTATTCAGGCTACCGGGAATTATCCGGGAAAGGCTCGTAACATTGAGGAATTGCGTGCAGATATCCTGAAGGCTGCTTCTTACGTACCGGGAAAACATCGCTTGAACTTGCACGAAATCTATGGTGAATTCGGCGGACAGTTTGTAGACCGTGACCAGGTAGAAGTAAAACATTTTGAAGGCTGGATGCAGTGGTCAAAAGAAAATGACATGAAGCTGGATTTCAACTCTACTTCTTTCTCTCACCCGAAGTCTGGAAACTTGTCTTTGTCAAATCCTGACAAGGCTATCCGTGATTTCTGGATTGAACATACTAAGCGTTGCCGTGCCATTGCTGAAGAAATGGGTAAGCGTCAGGGCGACCCTTGTATCATGAACTTGTGGGTACACGATGGTAGCAAGGATATAACCGTAAACCGTATGAAGTACCGTGCATTGTTGAAAGATTCTTTGGACCAGATTTTTGCACAGAAATACGATCACATGAAGGACTGCATCGAATCAAAAGTATTCGGTATTGGTCTGGAAAGCTATACAGTGGGTTCTAACGACTTCTATATTGGCTATGGTGTACAGAACCAGAAACTGATTACACTCGATACCGGTCACTTTCATCCGACAGAAAGTGTGGCTGATAAAGTTTCTTCTCTGTTACTCTATGTACCGGAACTGATGTTGCATGTAAGCCGTCCGGTTCGTTGGGACTCAGACCATGTAACTATCATGAACGACGATACACTCGATTTGTGTAAGGAAATCGTACGTTGCAATGCGTTGAACCGTGTTCATATTGGTTTGGATTACTTCGATGCATCTATCAACCGTATCGGTGCGTATGTAATCGGTATGCGTGCTACACAGAAGTGCCTGTTGCAGGCATTGCTCGAACCGCTGAACACACTGCGTGACTATGAAGAAACTGACCGTGGCTTCCAGCGTCTGGCATTGCTCGAAGAATGCAAGTCATTGCCTTGGGGAGCTGTATGGGATATGTTCTGCTTGAAGAACAATGTACCTGTAGGCGAAGAATACATTGCTGAAGTAGAAAAATACGAAGCGGAAGTAACCTCTAAGAGAAATTAATCTTACAGCCGGACGACGGGAAAAGCTTTTCTTGCCCGTTGTCCGGCTGGCTTAATTTATAGGCTATGGAAATCATTATCGGATTGTTGATTATTGCAGTGGGAGCATTCTGCCAGTCGAGCTGCTATGTACCCATCAATAAAATAAAGAACTGGAGCTGGGAATCTTACTGGATTGTGCAGGGAGTTTTTGCCTGGCTTGTTTTTCCTTTCTTGGGCGCGTTGCTGGCTGTTCCGGACGGACACAGCCTTTTTGAGGTTTATGCAGCTCATCCAGCCGATACGCTTTGGGCAATGTTCTTCGGTGTACTCTGGGGAGTGGGTGGTCTGACATTTGGTTTGAGTATGCGCTACCTTGGAGTCGCATTGGGACAGTCTATCTCGCTGGGTACCTGTGCCGGACTGGGAACAATCTTGACGCCCATATTTACTGGTCACATGGAGGAACTGACCATGCCGGTTATTGTGGGAGTGATTGTGACTTTGCTGGGTATTGGCATCATCGGTTATGCAGGAAATATGAAGTCTGCCAGTCTGAGCGAGGAAGAAAAGAAAAAAGCTGTGAAAGATTTCAATTTTACTAAAGGAATTTTCGTAGCTTTATTGGCCGGTTTCATGAGCGCCTGTTTCAGTATCGGATTAGGATTCGGACAGAGTTTGTGTTTCCCGGAAAGTGCAGAAGTGTATAAAACTTTGCCGGCTACTCTTATGGTGACTGCCGGAGGTTTCCTTACCAACATGGTGTACTGTTTTTATCAGAATGCAAAGAACAAGACATGGAGTGACTATGGAAAGACCTCGCTGTATGTGAACAACATTCTGTTCTGTGCGTTGGCCGGTGTGTTATGGTATAGCCAGTTCTTTGGCTTGAGTCTGGGAAAAGGTTTCCTGGTAGCTTCACCGGTACTGCTTACGTTCTCCTGGTGTATCCTGATGTCGCTGAACGTGACATTCTCGAATGTGTGGGGAATTATTTTGAAGGAATGGAAAGGATGTTCTGCAAAGACCATCTGGGTACTGGTATTGGGACTGATTGTCCTGATTGTATCTTCTTTCCTTCCGCAGCTGTTGAAATAAAAAATCAAATTTAAATACGTAATATAATGAAATCAATTCTTGAAGGACGTCCGGGTTTGGCCCGTGAAATCAATAAAGTGGCCGAAGTGGCCGGATATTTGTGGCAAAAAGGATGGGCTGAACGCAACGGTGGAAATATCACTATCAATGTAACAGAGTTTGTAGACGATGAAATCCGTCAGATGCCGGCCATCAGTGAACCGAAACAGATTGGAGCGGTATTACCGCATCTGAAAGGCTGTTATTTCTTCTGCAAAGGTACACAGAAACGTATGCGCGACCTGGCTCGCTGGCCGATGGAAAACGGTTCTGTGATTCGTATCTGCGACGATTGTGCCAGCTATGTCATTATTGCTGACCAGCCGGTGATGCCGACTTCGGAAGTGGCTTCTCACCTGACTGTTCACAATACGCTGATTGCGGAAGGTGCCCAGAAAAAGGCTACCGTACATACACACCCCATCGAACTGGTGGCAATGAGTCATACTCCGAAGTTCCTGGAAAAAGATGTACTGACTTATCTGTTGTGGAGCATGATTCCAGAAACAAAGGCATTCTGTCCGCGTGGATTGGGTATCGTGCCTTATAAGATGCCGAGCTCAGTAGAACTGGCAGATGCTACACTGAAGGAACTGGACGATTATGATGTGGTAATGTGGGAAAAACACGGTGTATTTGCCGTAGGTACCGACGTAATGGATGCGTTCGACCAGATTGACGTGCTGACCAAGGCTGCCCAGATTTACATCAATGCCCGTTGCATGGGATTTGAGCCGGACGGTATGACGAAAGAACAAATGCAGGAACTGACGGACGTGTTCCATCTTCCGAAATAAATAATTAAATCTAACCTTTTAAAACCATGAAATTATGTACAGAATGATTTTGAACGAAACTTCTTACTTTGGTGCCGGATGTCGCGAGGCAATCGCTACAGAAGCAGGCCGTAGAGGTTTCAAGAAAGCTTTTTTTGTAACTGACAAGGACCTGATTCGTTTTCACGTAGCCGACAAGGTGGTGGAAGTGTTCGAAAAGGCAGGTATTCCTTACGAAATATACAGTGATGTAAAAGCCAATCCTACCATTGCCAATGTGCAGAACGGTGTGGCAGCTTTCAAGGCTTCCGGTGCCGACTTTATCGTAGCATTGGGTGGCGGTTCTTCTATTGATACGGCGAAAGGTATCGGTATCGTAGTAAACAATCCGGAATTTGCCGATGTGCGTTCATTGGAAGGTGTAGCAGATACGCATCATAAAGCTGTGCCTACTTTTGCTCTGCCTACTACTGCGGGAACTGCAGCTGAGGTAACCATCAACTATGTGATTATTGATGAGGCTGCTACCAAGAAAATGGTATGTGTAGACCCGAACGATATTCCGTCGGTAGCTATCGTAGACCCTGAACTGATGTATTCTATGCCGAAGGGCCTGACTGCCGCTACAGGTATGGATGCCCTGACGCATGCCATTGAAAGCTACATTACTCCGGGAGCTTGGGTGATGTCAGATATGTTTGAACTGAAGGCCATTGAGATGATTGCCAAGAACCTGAAGGCTGCTGTAGACAATGGCAGTGATCCAGTAGCTCGTGAAGCCATGTCGCAGGCACAGTATATTGCCGGAATGGGATTCAGCAACGTAGGTCTGGGAATCGTTCACTCTATGGCTCATCCTCTTGGTGCGCACTATGACACTCCGCACGGCGTAGCCAATGCATTGCTGTTGCCTTACGTCATGGAATACAATGCCGAATCTCCTGCCGCACCGAAATACCTGGATATTGCCAAAGCAATGGGAGTAGATACTACCGGCATGAGCGAAGCAGAAGGTGTAAAAGCTGCGGTAGAAGCTGTTCGCCAGCTTTCTTTGAGCATCGGTATTCCGCAGAAGTTGCATGAAATCGGTGTGAAGGAAGAAGACTTGCATCAGTTGGCTATCGATGCATTCAATGATGTCTGCACCGGAGGTAATCCGCGTCCGACTTCAGTAGAAGACATTGAAGCACTCTACCATAAGGCTTTCTAAGCATTCATATTATTTTATATACAAAAACGTCCGCAGTTTCCGGTGAGTTTTCCGGGATTGCGGACGTTATTTTTTTGAAGACGCCTTCCTGATAAAAAACGCCTTTACGTTTGGATTGAAACGCAAAGGCGTTTAAGATGAAATGTACTTGCGTTTGGTTTCAAATGTCCTTGTGTTTTGAAGTAAACGTAAGTACGTTTTGGAATGGGTAATTTTTCCTTAATTTTCCTTGCTTTTTCGCTGTACAATGCGGGCACCGGCAGGTACACTTTCCGTTACCCAGATGTTACCTCCAATGGTAGCTCCTTCACCGATGGTGATGCGTCCTAAAATGGTGGCATTGGAGTAGACAATCACATTGTCTTCCAGTATCGGGTGGCGTGGAATACCCTTGATGGGGTTTCCCTGTTCGTCGCAAGGGAAACTCTTGGCACCCAATGTAACACCCTGGTACAGTTTCACGTGATTGCCGATGATGCAGGTCGCACCGATTACGACACCCGTACCGTGGTCAATGGTAAAATGATGTCCGATTTGCGCACCCGGATGGATGTCGATTCCGGTTTCAGAGTGAGCCATTTCCGTGATGATACGCGGAATGAGAGGTACATTGAGCCGGTGAAGTTCGTGGGCAATCCGGTAGTTGGTTACTGCACGGATGACGGGGTAACAGCAGATGATTTCACCAAAGCAGGTGGCAGCCGGGTCACCGTAGTATGCAGCTTCTACATCGGTAGCCAAAATCCGGCGGATTTCCGGCAGACGGCTGATAAACTCAGCCGCTAATTGAGTAGCCGTGGCACGGCAAGGTGACTGACAGTCACACTGGCCTGAGTTTTCCACTCCGAAGCACAGTCCGGCCTGTATCTGTTCAATAAGCAGAGAGAACAGTTCTTCAATATTGACACCAATGTGGTAATTGATGGTCTGGCTGTTGATGGTAGAATTGCCAAAGTAGCCGGGGAACAAGATGGCACGTGACAGTTCTACGATGCGTTCCAGTGATTTTCCGGAGGGAAGCGGCTCACCTTCTCTGTGCTGATGGAACAGCCCACGGTAAGATTGGCTGTCGGAAAGTTCGTCAACAGCCTTTGTCAGTATATGTGTGTAATCAATTGGGCTCATAAGCATTCCTTTTTGATAATTGGCAAAAGTAACTATATTTTGTGATGAATCCAATAAAATCTTATTTTTGTAGAAAAATCAGAATGGTATGGTAGTAAACAAGAAAAATCCGTTTGCTTTCAAGGCAAAACAGAGTAATAAGAAAAAGACAAGTGGAAAACGGGTGGGAAAGTCCCGTCCGGAGAAAGCGAATAACCAGTTAAACCGCAGGGTGAAATAATAAAAATCCCCGCTTCCTTGTAGAAAGTTTTTGTTTTCTAAAAAGAAGCGGGGAAATAATTTATTTAAACGCGGTTCGTCAAGCTTCAGCCAATACGAAATCCAGTTGTTTCTTAGCCAGGTTAGCACGGGCTACCTTAATCTTAATCGGATCGCCGAGACTGAATTTCTGGTGGTGACGACGTCCGATGAGGCAGTAGTTCTTTTCGTCGAACTCATAGAAGTCGTTGCCCAAGTCGCGCATGGCAATCATGCCCTCGCACTTGTTTTCGTTGATTTCCACGTAGAGTCCCCATTCTGTGACACCGGAAATTACACCATCGTACACTTCTCCGATACGTTCACCCATAAATTCCACCTGTTTGTATTTCACGGATGCACGTTCTGCACTGGCTGCAGTCTGCTCCATTGCCGAACTGTGTTCGCAGAGAGTTTCATACTTGTCGGCTTGTGCGCTTCGTCCTCCTGCCAGGTAACGTGTAAGCAGGCGGTGTACCATCAAGTCCGGATAACGGCGGATAGGAGAGGTGAAGTGCGTGTAGTAATCGAATGCCAGTCCGTAGTGTCCGATGTTATAAATCGAATAGCGTGCTTTCTGCATGGCGCGTAAAGACACTGTTTCTATCAGATTCTGTTCTTTCTTTCCTTCAATTTCGCCTAACAAGTGATTGATGGACTTAGATACTTCAGCTTTGCTACCTCCTGTGCGGATTTTGTAACCGAAGCGGGCGATAAACTGATTCAGGTTATCCAGCTTGTCAGGGTCGGGCAAGTCGTGGATACGATAAGGAAGTACCTTCGGCTTTTTGTTCTTAGGAACTTTTCCTACGTATTCTGCCACTGTCTTGTTGGCTAACAGCATGAATTCTTCAATCAGCTTGTTGGCTTCTTTAGACACCTTGAAGTATACGCTGAGCGGCTTACCCGTTTCGTCAATTTCAAATTTTACCTCACAGCGGTCAAAGTTGATAGAGCCGGCGGCCATTCGTTTTTCTCGCAGAATCTGTGCCAGACGATTCAGTTGAAGTACCTCTTCCTTGTAGTCACCTTCTCCTGTTTCGATGATTTGCTGTGCTTCTTCGTACGTGAACCGACGGTTGGATTTGATTACCGTATGACGGATGCGGTAGTTTTTCACTTCCGCTTTTTCATTCATTTCGAAAATGACAGAGTAAGCCAGCTTTTCTTCATCAGGACGCAGGGAGCAGATAAAGTTGCACAAACGTTCCGGCAGCATCGGGATGGTACGGTCTACCAGATAGACAGAAGTCGCACGTTTGGCCGCTTCCTTGTCGATGATGCTTCCCTCTTTTACATAGTGTGATACGTCCGCAATATGTACACCCACTTCCCATAAACCGGGTTTCAGGGTGCGGATGGATAACGCATCGTCAAAGTCTTTGGCATCTTTCGGGTCGATGGTGAACGTCACGACATCGCGGAAATCTTCGCGTTCGGCATAATCTTCCGGCGTGATGTCGGCCGACAGTTTCTCTGCTGCAGCTTCTACTGCCTGCGGATATACGTACGGCAATCCGTATTCAGCTAGAATAGCGTGCATTTCAGTGGTGTTGTCACCCGCTTTTCCGAGGATGTCGATCACTTCGCCAAACGGATTTTTTGCTTCTTCCGGCCATTCGGTAATGCGGACAATAGCCTTATCACCGTTCTTTCCGCCTTTCAGCTTGTCTTTCGGGATAAAGATGTCGTTAGCCAGAGTACTGGTCTCCGTAAGCAGGAACGCATAATTCTTGCTGACTTTCAATACACCGACAAAGGTTTCGTTGGCGTGTTCCAGAATCTCGATTACCTGTGCTTCCAGCTGATGCTTTTTACGTTTGGCACACAAGGCAACTTTCACCTTGTCATTGTTCATTGCATGAGCAGAGTTACGTTCCGCAATGAAAATGGGTTCTCCTCCCTCTTCAGGAATAAACGAGTTCTTTCCATTGCTTTTACGTACGAAGGTTCCGGTCAGAATCTGTCCTTTGTCATTGATTTTATAGCGCCCTTTTTCGATTTCAATCAGGAAGTTGTCTTCCAACATTTCTTCCACTACATCGATGCAGAGCATTTTTCCCGGATGGGTTGTAAGTTTTAGAGCTTGGAACAACTGCTTGAGGCTGAATGCTTCATTCGGCTTTGTACGGAAATAGTTGAGCAGTATCTCTACGAGCTCTTTTTTCTTCAGGTGCTTTCCGCCTTTCTTTTCTTTTTTCTTTTTAGCCATGTTGTTTTGTTTTAAATCAACAGCTCTCTGCTGTTGGTAAGATTATCTTTATACAAAGAAAGTGATTTCCGGGGAATAAACGTGGTTTTTTCTGTTAAGATGCTGAAAAACTATTATCTTTGCCACATTCTTTTTACAAAAGTAAGATATGAATGAGATTGGAACATCCGTTCGTGAACGTGAGATTTACAAGGTAACCCTGGTGGGTAGTCTGGTCAATATTCTGCTGGTGGCCTGTAAGTTTGCGGCAGGCTTCTGGGGTAAGAGTGCGGCGATGATTGCCGATGCGGTGCACTCCTTGTCGGATTTGATAACGGACTTGATTGTCATCGTGTTTGTGCGTATTTCCAGCAAACCGGAAGATAAGGGACATGATTACGGACATGGAAAGTATGAAACACTGGCTACGCTGTTGATTGGAGCGGCTTTGCTGGCTGTAGGAGTAGGAATTTGCTGGAGTGGAATAGAATCAATCATCAGTTTTGCAAAAGGAGAGGCATTACAGTCGCCCGGCTGGATTGCACTGGCCGCTGCCATTGTATCCGTGGTATCGAAAGAAATTTTGTTTCATTACACCCGTCTGGTGGGAAAACGCTGTAATAGTCCGGCCGTGATAGCCAATGCCTGGCATCACCGCAGCGATGCATTTTCTTCTATCGGTACGGCCGTAGGTATTGGAGGAGCTATCCTGTTGGGAGAAAGCTGGCGTGTGCTCGACCCTCTGGCGGCAGTGATTGTCAGTTTCTTTATTGTGCAGGTGGCCGTGAAGCAGCTTAAGGCTTGTATTGATGAATTATTGGAACGCTCGTTGCCCGATGATATAGAGCAGGAAATTACGCAGACGGTATTGTCACTGGACGGTGTGTCGCAGCCGCATCATTTGCGTACCCGCCGTATTGGAAGTCATTATGCAATAGACATGCACGTGCGGATGGACGGAAGTATCTCGCTGCATGAGGCACATGAAAAGGCTACTGCCATTGAGCAAAAGTTGCGGGATACTTTTGGAGAGGATACCTACATCAGTATCCATGTAGAACCGGAAAAATAAGTTTATGGAGAAAAAAATATTAGTTACCGGTGCCAGTGGGTTCATCGGGAGCTTTTTGGTGGAAGGTGCGCTGGAGCGTGGCATGCAGGTGTGGGCCGGTGTGCGGAAGAGCAGCAGCCGGAAATATTTGCAGGATTCACGTATCCATTTTGCCGTACTGGATTTTACTGATTCCGACCTTCTGGCCAGTCAGTTGGAGGAACAGAAACGCCAGCATGGGAAATGGGATTACATTATTCATTGTGCAGGGGTGACCAAATGCCTGGACAAGGCCGATTTTGAAATCGGGAATTACTGGGCTACCCGACATTTTATTGAGACCCTGAAGCGATTAGACATGCTTCCGGTGAACTTTATTTACATAAGTTCGTTAAGTATATTTGGACCGATTCGGGAAAAAGACTATTCATCCATTTGTGAAACGGACACTCCCCGGCCAAATACGGCGTACGGACTGAGTAAACTGCATACCGAGGAATATTTGAAATCCCTCACCAATTTCCCGTATGTGATTTTCCGTCCGACGGGAGTTTACGGTCCACGGGAACGAGATTATTTTCTGATGGCGAAGTCCGTGCAGCAGCATGTGGATTTTGCAGCAGGTTTCAAACGCCAGGATATTACGTTTGTGTTTGTGAAGGACTTGGTACAGGCTATTTATCTGGCTATTGAAAAAAATGTCACAGGCCGCGCTTATTTTGTGAGCGACGGAAAGGTATACAGTAGTCATACGTTTTCCGACTTGATTCGGAAAGAATTGGGAAATCCGTGGATGCTTCGTTTCGTCTGTCCGTTGTTCCTTTTGAAAGCCATTTCATTTGTGGCAGAGAATGTAGGACGAATACTCCGTAAGACGAGTACATTGAACTGTGATAAATACCGTATTATGAAACAGCGCAACTGGCGGTGCGACATCTCACCGCTGGAAAAGGAATTAGGATATGTTCCCGAATATCCGTTGGAAAGAGGAGTAAAAGAAATCATTGCCTGGTATAAAAAAGAAGGATGGCTATAGAACTGAAGTTATTTGAACGAGTAGAAAGTGGAAAGGGCTTGTTTGCTGTAGAAAGCATTAGCTTGATTTACAATGCACTGACCACTATTTTGATTTTGCTTTTGTATCCCCGGATGGATCACCCCGGGATGATGTTGCTGGAGCGTCTGGGCATTGTGGTCCTGACGTTCGTACTGATATATTTGTATCAGGCATTCCCCTGTCGTTTGACGGCTTTTATCCGTATGGTCGTGCAAATGTCATTGTTGGCATACTGGTATCCGGATACGTTTGAATTTAACCGCTTGTTCCCGAACCTGGATTACGTGTTTGCTTCTGCCGAACAGGCTATTTTTCATTGCCAGCCTTCGGTGGAATTTAGCAAGTTGTGTCCTTCCATGTGGTTCAGTGAGCCTTTCAATATGGGGTATTTCTTTTACTATCCCATGATGCTGATTGTGGTGGTATATTATTTCCTGACCCGTTTTGAATGGTTTGAGAAGATTTGCTTCGTACTGGTCACTTCTTTCTTCATTTACTATTTGTTTTACATTTTGGTGCCGGTGGCCGGACCTCAATTCTATTTCCCGGCCATTGGAATGGATAAAGTAAATGCTTGTGATTTCCCGGCAATAGGAGATTATTTTAATGACAATACTTTCTTGCTTCCTGGTCCGGGATATGAACACGGATTCTTCTATAATCTGGTAGAAGCTTCACAGGAAGTAGGTGAACGTCCTACGGCTGCTTTCCCCAGTTCACATGTGGGAATCTCAACGATTGTGATGATTATGGCCTGGCGCGTGAATCGGAAATTGGCCTATATTCTGTTCCCGTTCTATGTACTGCTGTGCTGTGCTACAGTGTATATTCAGGCGCACTACCTGATTGATTCGCTGGTGGGACTTATTACCGCTTTCTTCGTATATCAGCTGGCTACGCTGATGTATAAGCGCTGGTTTATTTCTCCGGTCTTTAAACGGATGTATTAAAAAAAATCGGTAAGGATTATTCCTTACCGAAAGTAGCTTCTATATGGTCTAATATGCCATTTAGTTCATTCAATGTTTCTGCGCGAAGCATGGCAATACGTGTCTCCTTGAAATTAGGAATCCCTTTAAAGAGAGGAGATGCGGCTAAGTGACGGCGTACGTGCAGGATACCTCTGCGTTCATCCAGCAGGTTTACGCTGTCGAGCACTTCCTGACGCAATACATCCATTCGCCATTTGAAAGAAAGAGGCGGCAACTCTTCACCTGTTTCCAAATAATGTTTTACTTCCTTGAAAATCCAGGGACGTCCGAAACTGGCTCGTCCAATCATGATGGCATCTACTCCATATTGTTCAAAACACTCTTTGGCACGTTGTGGAGTAGTGATGTCACCGTTTCCGATAATGGGGATACGCATTCTCGGATTTTTCTTGACTTCTCCAATCAGGGTCCAGTCGGCTTCACCGGTATACATCTGTGCACGGGTACGTCCGTGGATGGTCAGGGCTTCAATTCCGCAGTCCTGTAATTGTTCCGCCAGTTCTACGATAATCTTGTGTTCTGCATCCCATCCTAAACGGGTTTTCACGGTAACCGGAATCTTTACGGCATCTACTACCGCACGGGTTATTTCGAGCATCTTAGGTACGTTCTGCAGCATGCCGGAGCCGGCTCCTTTTCCTGCCACCCGCTTCACCGGGCAACCGAAGTTCAGGTCTAATATATCAGGCTTGGCCTGTTCTACGATGCGGGCTGCTTCCACCATGGTATCCGTATCCTTTCCGTAAATCTGGATGGCTACCGGACGTTCCTTTTCACTGATGTTCAGTTTCAGCATGGTCTTCCCTACCGAACGAATCAGGGCATCGCTCGATACGAATTCCGTGTACACCATGTCGGCACCAAACTGCTTGCACATCAGGCGGAATGCAGGGTCGGTGACGTCTTCCATCGGTGCCAGTAATACTGGCTTTTCTCCTAAATCTATGTTTCTAATTTTCATTGCCTTGATATTGTCGCGCAAAGGTAGTGAAATTTTATTATATCCTGAAAAAACGCTACCTTTGCACCGTAATATTACAATCACGGAAATGAGTTATACAATCAAAGATTTTGAAATCATGGCGCCCGTAGGCTCACGTGAGTCATTGGCGGCTGCCCTTCATGCCGGAGCCGATTCCATTTATTTCGGCATTGAAAGCTTGAACATGCGTGCGCGTTCGGCGAGCACTTTTACTATAGACGATTTGCGTGAAATCGCCAAGATATGCGATGAACATGGAGTAAAGAGTTACCTGACCATTAACACCATTATTTACGACGAGGATATTACCTTGATGCGTAAAATAGTGGATGCGGCAAAAGAGGCAGGTATCAGTGCGGTCATTGCGGCCGATGTGGCTGTAATGGCTTATTGTAATGAAGTGGGACAGGAGGTACACCTTTCTACTCAGTTGAACATCAGTAACGCAGAAGCATTGAAATTTTATTCACGTTTTGCCGATGTGGTGGTACTGGCGCGTGAACTGAACCTGAAACAGGTCCGTAAGATTTACGATGCCATTCAGGAACAGCAAATCAAGGGTCCGATGGGGGAATTGGTTCGTATCGAAATGTTCTGCCACGGAGCTTTGTGTATGGCAGTTTCCGGAAAGTGCTATCTGAGCCTGAACGAGCTGAATGCTTCGGCCAATCGCGGAGCTTGCATGCAGGTATGCCGTCGTGCGTATACGGTAAAGGATAAGGAAAGTGACATTGAACTGGAAGTGGATAATCAGTACATCATGTCGCCGAAAGACTTGAAGACCATTCATTTTATGGACGAGATGATTGAAGCGGGTGTACGGGTATTCAAGATTGAGGGTCGTGCCCGTGGACCTGAGTATGTACGTACAGTAGTAGAATGCTACAAGGAAGCTATTCAGTCGTACATTGACGGTACATTCTCCGATGAAAAGGTGGCCAACTGGGATGAACGTCTGAAGACAGTATTCAATCGTGGTTTCTGGAACGGCTATTATTTAGGACAGCGTTTGGGTGAATGGAGCAAGAACTACGGTTCGGAAGCAACGGAGCGTAAAGTATATGCCGGACGTGGAATCAAGTACTTCTCTAATATCGGAGTAGCTGAATTCCTGATCGAAGCCTCAGAAATTAAAGTCGGCGATAAACTGTTGATTACCGGTCCTACTACCGGTGCCATGTATGTCACCTTGGATGAGGCTCGTGTAGACTTGAAGCCGGTGGATGTGGTGAAGAAAGGTGTGCACGTGTCATTTAAAGTGCCCGACCGTATCCGGCCCAGCGATCGTTTGTACCGCATGGTGCCCGCCGAAGAATTGAAGGCAAAACGGAAAGAGTAAATTTATTTGAAGAATAGCGCTAGTATCCTGTCAGGGCTTCTAAAAAGGAGCCTTGACAGGATTTTTTTATGAGAATAGAATATAAACACCTCGGTTAATTACTTGTTGAAAGACTTGTGAATATAATTGTTGATATCCTAATTTTTTATTGATTATCAGCATGATGTGTAAATTAACAGGTTGTGAATTACTTGTGAATAATAAATAAGTCCCTTTGGGATAGCTTGCTTGTTCTCATAATTATTTTACATTTGCACTCCAGAACTTAAAATCTCATGTAATATGAAAAAGATATATGTAAAAGAGTGGATGTTATTTCAACCATACGACCGACAGGATGAAGTAGACACGTACTATGTAAACGTTGCTAATCAGATAGCTGGATGTTTAAAGGACTTTGTCGGAGGACGTTATCCGGAACATTCAGTGCATGGAATTGCCATTTATTTGACACTCTGGTTTCAGGATGTAATTTCACAGACCGGAATCTGGCAAGCATTCTCTGAAGAATGCCGTAAGCGGTATGGCAGCCTTGTTCCCTTCATGACTTCGGAAAAAGAAAAAGACTATTATCCGGGAGAAGTGAATCCGGAAGATTTGCAGTTTCTGTTATGGCATTATCTTCAATGCATGGAGAAACAGGCTGGTGGCGTATTGAATCCAGAGAATCCGGCTTTTGAGGAACTGGCTAATCAGATCTATGATTATTTGTCGGAAGAGTTTCAGGTAGCTCCAGAGAATGAGCGGTTGCATGCGATGTTATATGGGGAGGCTTTTGGAGAAAACGATTACATGCGTTATCGTAGTGTGCTGGAGTGGTTTCACTTTTGCAGTTATGTAGGTTTTGAAAACCGAGGTGAATATCAGAGAGTGGTAGATACGGTTGCACGAATGGGACAGAATGTCAATCCACATATTTTGTCGTACGATGTAAAGCAGAACATTCTGTTTGAAGGACGCAAGAACTTACTTTCCTTGACATCAGTCGAATGGTTGGCTTTGATAGGAAAGAGTCATCCTGAAACAGCTTTGTGGGCTGAAGTAAAAGCTCTTCCACAGGAAATGTATCTTTATGAAGGAGAAGATGAAAAATTCCTGTTTGTAAAAGATTTGTCAAAGAAAGAAGGAGAACAGCTGGGTATTCGGAAAGATTCTTTGAATATGGATTCCTTGAAAGGTCGTAAAGAAGGAGTAACCATATTAAGTTGCCGGCTGGTTCAGTATGGAGGATACTGGTGGCAAGACGGTATGCTGGTTGTATCTGATTTCCAGGAGAAAGTGAAGGAAGAGATTGACCAGCGAATTGCCGCACGTGAGGGCATTAAGAAAACATTCGATGAGTTTATGGAAGCATCCGGTGGCAAGCAATTTGTGTTCTGCAAATCAGAAGAAGAAGTGCAGGATTTCCTTTCTCAGAAATTGGGATATAAGGAAAAAGAAGGAATAGAATTGCCGAAGATGGATGCCATACACGGATTGGTGCTGATGGTTTCTCCACATACCGGCATACATGTTCAAATGCAATTGTGTGAATGTATCTCCTCACCGGATAATACATTCTATGATGCTGAAGCAGCCAAGAAGCAGGCTGCCATGTTTATCTTGAATCCCAATGTGATACCTTACGATTTGAGTTGTGCCCTGCAGGATGCCGATATGCTTCCGGATGCTTGTCTGAACAGTGCGTTGGGTGAGGAACACGGACGGGAAACAATGAAGAGAAACGCGCGTTTCTTTACAGATTATTTCTTTGAAAAATGCAGAGAGAAGGATTGTTGATTACTCAATAATCCCTCCTCCCAATACGGTATTATCCCGATAAAATGCAGCTGCCTGCCCGCTGGCAATAGAAGCCAGCGGCTCATGCAGTTGTATATGCAGTCGCTGGTCGTCCAGTAAGGTGACAGTGCATCGGTTGGCTTGTTTCCGGTAGCGTATTTTGACAATGACATCTTCGTGTCCAAGCACTACATCGGGATTGATAAGGTTCCAGTGTGTGAGGTACATCTCATTTTTTTCCAGTGCTTGCAGATTATCACTGATAATTACCTTATTTTCCTGCGGAATGATTTCCTTGACAAAGAGCGCTTTGTTCAAGTGAATACCTAACCCTCTCCGCTGTCCGATGGTGTAAAACGGATAGCCTTCATGTTTCCCGATTTTCTGTCCTTGCTCGTCATAAAAGTTCCCAGGACTGATTTCTCCTTCGGGTACATGAGTTTTCAGAAATGTACGGTAATCCATCGGGCAGAAACACACACCTAAGCTGTCACGCTTCTTGGCAGCTTTCAGGAATCCACGTGCGGCAGCGATTTCGCGTACACGGGTCTTGGTCAGTCCGCCCATAGGGAGGCACATTCTCTCCAGAATGGATTGTGGAAGTCCCCATAAGAAGAATGACTGGTCTTTGTCTGTATCATTTCCGCAAGTAATGTACCAGTATCCATCTATTTTTTGTTTGTTGACGTAGTGCCCGGTGGCCAGATGGTAAATACCCTTTTCGTCTGCTACCTGTTGCAGCAAGGGCCATTTCAGGTAGTTGTTGCAGAGTGTGCAGGGCACGGGGGTACGTCCGGCCATATATTCCTGAATAAAATAACGTATGATTTTTTCCTGAAACATTTTCCGTGCATCGTAAATCAGATGAGGTATGCCTAGCGTACGGCATAAGTCACGTGCATCGTCCAGGTATTCTGTATTTCCATCTTTCTCATAAAAACGAAAGGTGATGCCGGTCACTTCGTAGCCTGCATCTTGCAATAGAAGGGCGGCAACCGAACTGTCGGTGCCGCCGCTCATTCCCAATAGAACTTTGTTATTTTCTTTCATCGGGACAAAGTTACTCTTTTCTCAGTTCCGGCAATTTGATTTCTGCAATTTCTGCACTCCCATTAGTTATCAGGATACGCAGGTCACTGCCTCCTGTCTTGTTGAACCGAATGGTTTCTTCCTGATTGGGAGTAACTTCTCCGCGTTGTACCGGAAGGAATTGTCCGCCTCCGCTGGAAATCTGAATCTCGTAGTGTGTGCCGGTTTCTGCATTCTTCCAGGCTACATTGATACGGTCTACTTTGGCGTTCTCTGCAAGTTCGAAGGATATGTATTCCCCTTTTTCACCTTTCCAGGTAGTGGAATAGTCTCCGTCAACCACATGGAGGATATGGCTCTTGTTTTTACTGGCACTGATAAAGTCACGCGGGTCCGATTCTATTATTTCATTAGCGGATGCTTGTCCGTAAGCTCGAATTTCAAGTCCTTTTTTCAGTCGGATGTCTTCGGAAGAAGCCCCTATCATAATCTGGAACATACCAGGCTCTACGACCCAGTGATTGTCTTTGTTGAGTAGCTGGAAGTCACGTGGAAGTAACTGGAAACTGACCTCTTTGGTTTCACCCGGCTCCAAGTGTACGCGTTCGAAGCCGCGCAAGTTCTTTTCATACGTGGTCACACTGCTGACGACATCGCGTGTGTACAACTGTACCACTTCATCTCCGCTTCGTGTTCCGGTATTTTTAATTTTACAGGTCACGGTGACCGGCTCTTTATCGGTAATGACAGGAGAGGAGAGTTGTAAGTTGCTGTATTTAAAAGTGGTATAACTCAGTCCGTATCCGAACGGATAGAGTGGGCCGTTAATACGCGATTGATTACCCTTCATGCCAGGTGTTTGTCCGCCGTCTACTTGTGAAGCAGGCTTGGCCGGGAAGTTAAAAGGTATCTGACCTACGGTTTTAGGGAAGGTAACAGTCAGCTTGCCTCCCGGATTGTAATCTCCGAAGAGAGCTTCGGCAATAGCTGTTCCTCCTTGCGAACCAGGGTACCAGGCCTCCAGAATGGCCGGTACAAATTTATCTGCCCAGTTAATACTGAGCGGACGACCGTTAATCAGTACCAGTACCACCGGTTTTCCGGTGGCTACTATGGCCTCCAAAAGTTGTTGTTGATGGCCGGGGAGATCCAGGCTGGTACGCGATTTGTTTTCCCCACAAGTGCGGATGCCTCCTCCCAGTACTACTACAGCTACGTCACTTTCTTTGACATTATCGACTGCTTTCTGAATTTCGGTTTTTTCCTCTGCGGTAAGTGGATAAGAGATGATTTCCGATTCCGGCCAGTTGGCATCTACGAGGTCACATCCTTTGGTATAGGTTACTTTTGTACCTTCCTTAACCTGTTGTTTGATACCTTCCAGTACGGTAG